>Ga0209048_10000526_pt1 | contig 40600 bp, 27 predicted proteins | sample FrelakmetCRP12CR_FD_187146 | JGI IMG/M metagenome (GOLD analysis project Ga0209048, IMG submission 187146) | Freshwater lake sediment microbial communities from the University of Notre Dame, USA, for methane emissions studies - CRP12 CR (SPAdes)... | ecosystem: Environmental > Aquatic >...
TCGGCGATCTGGCCGGCCTTCTGCGGCCGCTTGGCCGGGTCCTTCTCGAGGCAGCGCAGGATGATGTCCTGCAGCTCCTCGCGGATCTCGGAGCCGAGCGCCCGCAGCGGCTGCGGGATCTCGTGGACGATCCGATAGAGGATCGACTGCACCTCCCCGGTGAAAGGAGGCTCGCCCGCGAGGCACTCGTAGAGGACGACGCCAAGCGAGTAGATGTCGGAGCGCCCATCGAAGGCCCGCGAGGAGACCTGTTCGGGGGAGAGGTAGGCGACCGTCCCGACCAGCGTCCCCGTCTTCGTCAGACGCGACTCGGTCATCGCGTGGGCGAGGCCGAAGTCCATGACGCGCACCCGCGCGCCGGAGCCCTCCTCGCGCGTGACCATGATGTTCGCGGGCTTGATGTCGCGGTGCACGACCCCGCGGGAGTGGCTGTAGTCGAGAGCGTCGGCGACCTGGATCCCGATGTCGACGACTTCGCCGAGGTGCAGCGACTGGTCCCGGATCAGCCGCAGCAGGTTCGTGCCGCTCGCGATCGGCATGACGAAGAAGAGCGAGCCTTCGTGCCGCCCGAAGTCGTAGATGGGAACGATGGCGGGGTGGTCCATCTGCGCGACGACCTGGGCCTCGCGCTGGAACCGCTCCTCGATCTCGGCAGTGAGGTCGGTCGACGAGATGAGCTTGACCGCCACCTCGCGGTTCAGAAGAGGGTCGCGCGCGCGGTAGACGACGCCCATGCCGCCGCGTCCGAGCTCCCCGAGGATCTCGTAGCGGTTGGCGAGTTTCGTGTTGATCAGTCGGGCTTCCTCCGTCGGGCCAGCGGAGTTTAATCGATATGATTCCCGGGATGCAGGACTTCGAAAAGCTCGGCGCGTTCTATCTCGGCAAGGCCTTCGACCTTGCGAAGAAGAAGCGCAAGGACGACCTGCTTCTCTACGACTCGAGGGACCTCGTCACGCACGCCGTGTGCGTCGGAATGACGGGGAGCGGCAAGACCGGGCTGTGCCTCTCGCTCATCGAGGAGGCCGCGATCGACGGCGTCCCGGCGATCCTGATCGACCCGAAGGGCGACCTCTGCAACCTGCTGCTGACCTTTCCGGAGCTCGCGCCGGCGGACTTTCGCCCGTGGATCAACGAGGAGGACGCGGCGCGCAAGGGGCTGTCGCCGGACGACTTCGCGAAGGCGCAGGCCGAGACCTGGAAGAAGGGGCTCGCCGAGTGGGGCGAGGACGGCGCGCGGATCCGTCGCTTGAAGGACGCCGCGGACTTCGCCATCTACACGCCGGGCTCGACCGCGGGCCTGCCGGTCTCGATCCTCAAGTCCTTCGCCGCGCCGCCCCCGGCCGCGCGCGAAGACGAGGAGCTGCTGCGCGAGCGCGTCGCCTCGACCGCGACGGGGCTGCTGGCCCTGCTCGGAGTGGACGCCGATCCGCTCAAGAGCCGCGAGCACATCCTCGTCTCGACCATCCTCGCCGGGGCCTGGGGCGCGGGGGAGGATCTCGACCTCGCCGCGCTCATCGCGCGAATCCAGACGCCGCCTTTCTCGAGGGTTGGCGTCGTCGAGCTCGAATCCTTCTTTCCGGGCAAGGACCGCTTCGCCCTCGCCATGCTTCTCAACAACCTGCTCGCCGCCCCGGGGTTCGCGACCTGGCTCGAGGGCGAGCCCCTCGAGATTTCGGGCCTGCTGCGCACCGCCGCCGGAAAGCCCCGGGTGACGATCTTCTCGATCGCGCACCTCTCCGACGCCGAGCGCATGTTCTTCGTGACGCTGCTCCTGAACCAGGTCCTCGCCTGGATGCGCGCGCAGTCCGGGACGACGAGCCTTCGCGCGATCCTCTACATGGACGAGATCGCCGGCTACTTTCCGCCGGTCGCGACACCGCCCGCCAAGGCGCCTCTTCTGACGCTCCTGAAACAGGGCCGGGCGTTCGGCCTCGGCGTCGTGCTCGCGACGCAGAACCCGGTGGACCTCGACTATAAGGGACTGGCGAACACGGGCACCTGGTTCCTTGGGCGCCTCCAGACCGAGCGCGACAAGGCGCGCGTGCTCGAGGGGCTCGAGGGCGTGGCGGCCGGCGCCTCGCAGAAGTTCGACCGCGCGAGAATGGAACAACTCCTGGCGGGGCTCGGCAACCGGGTCTTCCTCCTCAACAACGTGCACGAGGATGCGCCGGAGGTGTTCGAGACGCGCTGGGCGCTCTCGTACCTCCGGGGCCCGCTGACGCGAGCCCAGATCAAGACGCTCATGGATCCCCGTCGCGCCGAGGCGCCGAAGCCGGTCTCCGGGAAGAAGCCCTCCGCGGCGGGTCCGGTCGCCGGTGGAACGCGGCCGGTCCTGCCTCCCGACATCCCGCAGCTCTTTGCGCCCGTGCGCGGATCGGGCGAGGGGCTGGTCTACTGTCCGGCCATCCTCGGCGTCGCGGAGGCCCACTTCGCGGAGGCGAAGAGCGCCGTTGCCGTGACCCAGCCCGTCGTCCGCGTTGCCGCGATCGCCGATCCGCCCGACTGGGCAGCCGCAGGGGAGGCCGCCTTCGCCGTTGCCGACCTCGAGGCGGACGCGGAGAAGGGCGCGGGATTCGAGGCGCTCGCCCCAGAGGCCGGCAAGCCGAAGAGCTACGAGGCGTGGGGCAGGGACCTCGCGACCTGGATCTATCGCGAGCGCACGCTCGCGCTCTGGAGGAGCCCGTCCTCAGGGGAGGTGTCGAAGCCCCAGGAGAGCGAGTCGGACTTCCGCGCGCGGGTCGGGCAGGGCGCCCGCGAGCGGCGCGATGCTGCGGCCGAGAAGCTGCGCCAGAGGTACGCGCCGAGGCTCGCCGGTCTCCAGGAACGCCTGCGGCGGGCGCAGCAGACGGTTTCGCGCGAGAAGCAGGAGGCGACCCAGGCAGGGATCCAGACGGCGATCTCGGTCGGGGCCACCGTCCTCGGCGCGCTCTTCGGGCGCAAGGCCGTTTCGGCCACGACGATCGGGAAGGCCACGACCGCTGCGCGCGGAGCCGGGCGGACCGTGAAGCAGGCGGGCGACGTCGGCCGGGCCGAGGATACGGCCGAGGTCATCGCGCAGCAGATCAAGGACCTCGACCGAGAATTGCAGGCGGAGCTCGACGCCTCCGCGGAGGCGACGGATCCCGCGGCCGAGAAGCTCGAGGCCCTGACGCTGCGGCCGAAGAAGACCGACGTCACCGTGCGCCGCGTCGCGCTTCTCTGGCTGCCCTACCGGGGCGGGGAACCCGCTTTCGGCTAGTCGGTCTCAGGCGGGCAGGCGGAGGCGGCGGAGCAGCTCCTGGAATCGTGCTTCGCCGCGCAGGGCCGCGAAACGCGGATCGACGCCGATCATGATGAGCTCTCCATCGCGATCCCGGTAGGCCTTCTCGAGCGCGTCGAGAGCCGCGCCGCGGCGGCCGAGGGCGAGTTCGAGCTCGGCGCCGAAGACGTCGAAGCGCTGCGGGTTCGTCTTCGGCAGCTTTTCGGCGGCCTCGAGCGCCTCCCGCTCGCGGCCCTGTCGGGCCAGCGCGATCGCGAGGGTGTCGGGAGACGAGCCGGAGCCCTGGAGCTCGCGTGCCGCGCCGGCGGTATCACCCTTCGCGGCGAGAATCTGACCGAGGACGACGTGCGCCTGGACGAAGTGCTCGTCCATCTCGAGGGCTCGCTGTGTCTCCCGCTCGGCCTCGTCGTAGCGCCCGGCGTAATAGAGGATCTGGCCGACGTCGGTTGCGATCGAGAGCGAGAGCGGGTCGAGCTCCCGCGCCTTACGGATCTTCGTCACGGCCTCGTCGAAGCGCCCGGTCGCGGCCGCGCCGAAGGCGGACCACTGCCAGGCCGTGGCGTATGAGGCGTTGAGGGCGAGGGCGCGCGCGAACTGCGCCTGCGCGGCGGCGACGTCGAAGTCGTAAAAGAGCGCGACGTTTCCGAGCGCCGCGTGGGCCTCGGCGAGCTCCGGATCGAGCTCGAGGGCCTTCGCCGCGGCGGCCCTTGCCTCGGTCGGCTGGCCGACGAGGTTGTGAGCGTCGGCAAGTCCCGCCCAGGCTGGCGCGAAAGCGGGGTCGGCCTCGATCGCCTGTCGGAAGAGATCCTGGCTCTTCCGAATCGCGTCTTCGGTGCGCTTGTTCCAGTAGTAGCGCCCGCGCAGGTAAGCCTCGTAGGCGCCGTGGGCGGGCACGTGCCGCGCGACCGCGGGCGCCGTGCCGGATCGCCCGGCCGCGAGCTCCCGTTCGACGCCGTCGGCGATCGAGTCCTCGAGCTCGAAGAGGTTCGAGCGAGGAGCGTCGAAGCGCTCCGACCAGAGCTGCGTGCGGCTTTCGACGCCCACCAGTTGCAGCGTCACGCGCACGCGACCGTCGACTTCCTGAATCTGGCCGTCGAGGACCGCGTCGACGTTGAGGGCCTTTCCCGCGGCGACGGGCTCGGACGGCCGGGCACTCATCTCACGGACCGCGCCCGTCGGGCGCACCGCCAGGTTCGGGATCCGCGATAGCCGCGTGATCACCGAGTCGGCCAGGGCAAGGCCGAGGAACTCGTCGTCGGCGGGCAGCACGATCGGGCGAAACGGCAGGACGGCGACGGAGCGGATGCGCGCGAGCGCGCCCGGCGGCGCGGATGGTTTGGCAAGCCAGAACGTGCCGACCGCGAGCGCGCAGGCGGTGACGAGCGCCGCCGCGACCCGGGTGCCGTTGGACCTCGGCGCGGGCGCGGGGTCCGGAAAAGCCGGCGCGGCCGGCGGCGCCGCCGCCAGTCGCTGCGCTGCCGGCGGAGTCAGCAAGTCGGCATCGATTCCTTCGAGAACCGGAACGACGAAGGCATAGCCCTTGCGCGGCACCGTCTCGATGAAACGGTTGCCGTTGCCATCGTCGTGGAGCGCGCGCCGCAGGGCCGAGATCGCCTGGTTGAGGTTGTTCTCCTCGACGAACGCGTCGTGCCAGACCGAGCCGATCAGCTCGTCTTTCGTCACGACGCGGCCGTGGTTCTCGACGAGGACGACGAGCGTGTCGAAGGCCCGCGCAGTCAGGGGGACGGCCTCGCCGTCGCGCGTCAGCCGCCGCGTCAGCGGGTCGAGCCGGAACGGCCCGAAGTGATACGAGGGCGTTTTTTCGAGGGCCACGGCGAATTCAGACTAATTCAGGCTGCCTTTCAGGCTTCCTCAGGACACCGACGCCGCCCGTGGATTCTGCTCGCCCGCAGATTCTATCGCCGCTCCGCCCGTCCGGAGCGGAAGGGGGAGAAGTTCATGAATTCCAAGGAGTTTCCGGGAGTCGCCCGAATCGCGCTCGTCCTCGGCGGGCTGCTGTTGTGGCCCATGGCATCGCCCGTCCGAGCGCAGGGCTTCAAGGTGATCCATGTCTGCGACACAACCGATCGGTATCCGAGCACGCTCATTCAGGCTCCGATGCCGGACGGCCATTTCTACGGCATGACCATCGGAGGCGGGTCGTCCGGGTACGGAACGATCTTCAAGATGGACGCGTCGGGCAATGTAACGCCGCTCCACTCGTTCGCCGGAGCTCCGAGCGACACGGGTGGCAGCACGGCCGGCCCTCTGGACATGGGGCTACTCCTTGCGGCAGACGGGTTCCTCTATGGTGCGGCCTATGGCAGCCCGGCGCCTGGAGACTACGGCGGCGTCTTCCGGATCGACACGTCGGGGAACAACTACTCGGTCCATCTGCAGACCGGCCCGGCGTGCGATCCGAAAGGGACAAATCCGAGCGGCGGCCTGATCCAGGCGAGCGACGGTCACATGTACGTTCCGATGAACGAGTGCGGCCCACCGCCCAACCCCTCGAACACGGAAGGCACGATCGACGAAGTGAATGCGGCGCTCAGTGAAGCCGTGGACAGCTCCTTTCTGGCTTTCGGCAGCTTCCGGCGTCCTGTCGGGCACCTCGTCGAAGGGGCGGGCAGCAAGCTCTTCGGCGTGGCGGGCGCCGGGTACAGCGCGTCCGACTACGCGGGCGCGGTCTATTCGATTCCTCTCGGGGGCGGGGCGGACCCGCTGCTCGTCCACGGTTTCGCTGCAGACGGCACGGAGGGATTCAACCCGCTCGGGCCTCCAGTCCTGGCGACCGATGGCAATCTCTACGGGACGACGTACGACGTCATGATCGGCGGCCGGGAGGCGATGACCGGCACGATCTTCCGGGTATCCCAGGGGGGCACGTTCCAAACGATGCACGTCTTCAACGGCGCGGACGGGGCCTTTCCCGTCAGCGGCCTGATTCAGGCCAGCGATCTGAATCTTTACGGCGTCACGTCTCAGGGAGGAACCGCCGGGTACGGCGTCGTCTACAGGATCGATCTTGCCGGCAACTTCGCGAAGCTCGCTTCGGCAGCTGACGTCGGGATCGGTCAGGCCCCGACGACGGAACTGCTGGAGGGAACGGACGGCAAGCTCTACGGGGCGACGTTTTACGGAGGTGTGAGCGGGCTCGGGTCAATCTACTCGATCGACCTGACGCAGAAGATCGACTCGATCGTGCCGAGCTCGGGTCCGTCTGCCGGCGGCACGCCCGTGACCATCGCCGGCGCCGGTTTCGTCGCGGGTGCTACGGTCACGTTTGGAACGGCCAATGCGACGGGCGTTGGCGTACCGGACGCGACGCACGTCACGGCGAGTGCGCCGGCCAACAATCCGGGCACGCTCAACCACGTCAAGGTGGTCCTGCCGGATTCGACGGTCATCATTCTCAACAACGGCTGGTTGGCCGACTTTCTCGACGTGCCCCAGGGTGACATCTTTCACTCGTACGTCGAGAAGCTCATCCGCAACGGCATCACTGCCGGCTGCGGCGCCGGCAATTACTGCCGCAACGACGTCGTCAAGCGAAAGCAGATGGCCGTCTTTCTCCTGAAGTCGAAGTTGGGCGCGTTCCACGTGCCGCCCCCGGCAACGGGCACCGTGTTTCTCGACGTGCCGGCCTCGGACCCGTATGCGCCGTGGATCGAGGAGCTGGCGAGCCTTTCGATCACGGGAGGCTGCGGCAGCGGAAACTACTGCCCGGAGGCCCCGGTGCGGCGGGACCAGATGGCTGTTTTCCTGCTCAAGGCCTTCGAGGGTTCGACGTACGTGCCGCCGGGCTGCGCGGGGCTCTTTGCGGATGTCGCGTGCTCGCCCACGCCCGCGTTCGCCGTCGACTGGATCGAGGAGCTCTACAACCGTTCGGTGACGGGCGGCTGCGTCCCCGCTCCCTTGCAGTACTGCCCGTCGTCCTCAGTCCTGCGCGGCCAGATGTCCGCGTTCCTGACGAAGACGTTCGGCTTGCCATAGCTGGCAGGCTGCTAGAGAAGCCGCACCCCGAGCCCCGGCGCGCCGGTCGTCCGCATCACGCCGTCCTCGAGGGTGAAGCCGCCCGAGACGACGTCCCGGGCGAGGTCGAGGGAGCCGTCGAGGTCGAGAAAGCGCGTGGCGGGGGAGGCGAAGGCGGCGTGGAGGGCCGCGGCGATGGAGATGCGGCTCTCGTCCATGCAGCCCCACATGAGGGCGATGCCGGCGGTCTCGGCGATCGCCGCGATCCGCAGGGCCGGGCGGACGCCGCCGCACTTCATGAGCTTGATGTTGTAGATGCCGCAGAGAGGCTCCGGCGCGGCAAGGGCCAGGGCGTCCTTCTCGTCGTGCAGGCTCTCGTCGGCCGCGATGCGGGCCCGTCGGCGCGGCGTGAGCGTCCGGATCTCCTCGAAGGCCTCGCGCGGGACGGGCTGCTCGACGAACTCGAGCGAAAGCGGCGCGGTCCGTTCGAAGAACCGCGCGGTCTCCTCGATCGTGTAGCCGATGTTGGCGTCCACGCGGATCGTCACCCCGGACCCGACCCTCTCGCGCAGCTTCGTCAGGCGCTCCACGTCGAGCTCGAACGCGTCCCCGATCTTCACCTTCAGGATCCGGAATCCGCGCCCGACGTATTCGTCGGCCTCGGCCAGCGTCTGCGCCACCGTCTTGATCCCGATCGTGATCGAGGTCGGCAGCGCCTCGTGCGCGCGGCCGAGCATGTCGGCCAGCGGAACGCCGAGCCTTTGTGCCAGCAGGTCGTGGAGCGCGATGTCCACGGCGGCGCGGGCGGCCGGAGTGCCCGAGGTGCGGGTCGCCGCCTCGCGGCAGAGCGAGGGGAGCGTACGGGCGTCCCGGCCGACGAGCCAGGCGAGGCGATCCCCCTCGAGCGCGGCGCTGCAGGCCTCGAGGGTTTCTCCCGTGACGTGCTCGCCCGGCGAGCCGGCGCCGAGGCCCACGAGGCCGGACAGGGTCTCGATCCGGACGATGACGTTGCCGACGGCCGAGAGGGGCTCCTGCCCGGAGATGGCGTAGGGCCGCGTCAGGGCGAACTCCTCGAGACGGCTGACGGCGCTCGTGATCTTCACGCCTTCCCCTCGCTCGAAAGAAACTCCCGCACGACCGGGACGAGCGCCCCGACCCCTTCCTCGAGCGGCCGGATGACCGGGATACCGAGGCCCCAGCGCAGGCGCTGCTGCTCGGCCCGCAGGGCCTCCGGCGTCATGCCCTCGCCGTTCAACGCCACGGCGAGTGTGCGGGCGCCGAGCCGGTGGATGAGCTCGATCTCGTCCGCGACGGGCGGGATGCGCAGGCCGAACTCCTCGAGGCCCTCGTAGTACGTGCGGTGCGGGGCGTGCTGCAGGATCACCCCGGCCGCCCGGCCCGAGAGGATGAACTCGGAGCCGCAGGGGCCGGAGGGGTTGCGCAGCGCCGACTGTCCTTCGAGCAGGATGAGCTCCGGCCGGGAGGCCTTCCAGCAGGAGACGATCGCGTGCTCGAGCTCGCCCGACACGAAGTCGTTCGGGACCGAGTCGAGCACGAAGCCGAACGGTGCTCCCTGCATCCACCCCGTCTGGCCGGTGAAAACGAGCTCCGTGCGGATTCCCGCGGCCCGGCACGCCTCGAGCAGGAAGCGGGCGGTCGTGCGCTTGCCGAGGGCGCAGTCGGTGCCGAGGACGGCGATCCGAGGGGCGCCGACCGTCAGGATCTCTCCGCTCCAGAAGTGGAGCTCCGCGCGCGGCGCGGTCTTGCGGACGTCGCGGATCGAAACGCCCTTCTTCGCGGCGGCGGCCGCGGCCTTCGGGTCGTCCGAGACGAACTCGTGGAGGCCGTTGACGACCGACATCCCGGCGTCGATCGCCTCGCAGAGGAGCGCGCGCAGGCCCGGCGTCACGCGCCCTCCCGAGGTCGCGACACCGACCACGCAGAATGCGGGCTTCTCGGGCAGCTCCCGCAGCGCATCCGCGATCGAGGCGTACACGGGGATACCGCGGCGTACGCCGTCGAGGACGTCCCCGGCGTCGCGGCCGGCCGACGGCCCGTCGACGACGGCGAGGACGCGGTAGCGGTCCGTGCCCCGGACGAGGCCGTGCGCGGTCTTCGCGTTGGCGGTCGCAAAGAGGCCGTCGCACACGACGAGAGCGGTGCCGTCCATGGCGGCGCATTATCTCCGAACGCCCGGCCATGCGCGGTAGACTGCCCCGAAGCGGAGGCTCACTCTGGCCGAGAAAAGACGGACGGGTTCGGTCGCGCGCGCCGGTTCTCCCCGGTATGACGCCTCGCTGCTCACCCCGGACGACCTCCACCTCTTCAACGAGGGCAGCCACGTTCGCCTCTGGGAGCGCCTCGGGTCGCACGCCCGCACGGTGGACGGAATCGACGGGGCTTCCTTCGCCGTCTTCGCGCCCAATGCGGCATCGGTCTCGGTCATCGGCGACTTCAACGGGTGGAAAGAGACGATGCATCCCCTGAAGCCGGTGGGCGAGTCGGGCGTCTGGGAGGGGTTCCTGCCGGGGGTCGCACGCGGGGCCGTTTACAAGTACCACATCGTTTCCCGCTTGAACGGCTACCGGGTGGACAAGGCCGATCCCTACGCCGTGCGCCACGAGGCGCCGCCCCGGACCGGGTCCGTCGTGTGGGACCTCGACTACCGGTGGCGCGACGGCAAGTGGCTTGCGGCGCGCGCCGACAAGCAGGCGCCATCGGCTCCGATCTCGATCTACGAGGTCCACCTCGGATCGTGGCGCCGCGTGCCCGAGGAGGGCAACCGGTCCCTGACGTACCGCGAGGCCGCCGGTTCGCTTGCGCACCACGCGCTCTCGCTCGGCTTCACGCACGTCCAGCTTCTGCCGGTCATGGAGCATCCGTTCACCGGGTCCTGGGGTTACCAGGGCACGGGGTACTTCGCGCCCACCAGCCGCTTCGGGACGCCGCAGGACTTCATGTACCTCGTGGACACGCTGCACCAGGCGGGCCTCGGCGTCATCCTCGACTGGGTGCCGTCGCACTTCCCGTCGGACGAGCACGGTCTCGGGTACTTCGACGGCACGCACCTCTACGAGCACGCCGACTGGCGGCAGGGGTACCACCCCGACTGGTCGAGCTGCATCTTCAACTACGGGCGCAGCGAGGTGCGCAGCTTCCTGCTGTCGTCGGCCCTCTACTGGATCGAGCTCTACCACGCCGACGGCCTGAGGGTGGACGCGGTCGCCTCGATGCTCCACCTCGACTACTCGCGCAGGGCGGGCGAGTGGATCCCGAACGAGTACGGCGGCTGGGAAAACCTCGAGGCAATTTCGCTGCTGCGCCGGATGAACGACGAGGTCCGGGAGCGGCATCCGAACGTCCTGATGATCGCGGAAGAGTCGACCGCGTGGCCCATGGTGTCGCGTCCGACCTACGTCGGCGGCCTCGGCTTCGACATGAAGTGGGACCTCGGCTGGATGAACGACGCGCTCGACTACATGGCGCTCGACCCGGTGTTTCGCAAGTTTCACCACACGGACCTGACCTTTCGGAGGATGTACCAGTACACGGAGAACTTCGTCCTGCCGCTCTCGCACGACGAGGTCGTGCACCTGAAACGCTCCCTCCTGTCCAAGATGCCGGGCGACGAGTGGCAGAAGTTCGCGAACCTGCGCCTGCTCTTCGCCTACATGTGGGCCCAGGCCGGGAAGAAGCTTCTCTTCATGGGAGGGGAATTCGGGCAGCTGCGCGAATGGAACCACGACACGAGCCTCGATTGGGACCTGCTCAAGCGGCCCCGGCACGCCGGGGTCGAGCTCTGGGTCCGGGACCTGAATCGGCTTTATGCTGCCGAGCCCGCTCTCCACGATCTCGACTTCGACCCGCGGGGCTTCGAGTGGATCGATTGCCACGACTCCGACCACAGCGTCGTGTCGCTCGAGCGCCGCGGGACGGGGCCACGCGACCGGATTGCCGCCGTCTTCAACTTCACGCCGGTGCCGCGCTCGTCGTACCTCGTCGGCGTGGACCTGCCGGGCGACTGGGTGGAGATCGCCAACAGCGACGCCGTCGAGTACGGCGGCAGCGGGATGGGCAACCGCGGCCGCGCGGTGGCGCTGCCGGTGCCCGCGCACGGGCGCGCGCACAGCCTCTCGCTGACCCTGCCCCCGCTCGGCGCCGTGTTCCTGAAGCCCGGAGAGGAAGCGGCGCTCGCCCTCGCGGCCGAGGTCGAGGTCGAGGCGAAGAAGGAAACTGAGCTTCCGGCGGCGGCGACGTCACGGGACAAATGAGCGAATCGCGGCGTTCCCCCGCTCCTGTCGGCGCGTCGAGCGCCGCTCAAACAACCCGCTACGTCTGCATCCACGGCCACTTCTACCAGCCTCCCCGGGAGAATCCCTGGCTCGAGGCGATCGAGGGGCAGCCCTCCGCCTACCCGTACCACGACTGGAACGAGCGCATCACCGCCGAGTGCTACGCGCCCAACGCCAATGCGCGCATTCTCGACGGCGAGAACCGCATCGTCTCGATCGTCAACAACTACGCCTCGATGAGCTTCAACTTCGGCCCGACACTCCTGTCCTGGCTGGAGGAGAAGGAGCCCGAGGTCTACCGCGCGATCCTCGCCGCCGACGAGCTCAGCCAGCGGCAGTTCTCCGGGCACGGCTCGGCGCTGGCGCAGCCGTACAACCACATGATCCTGCCGCTGGCGAGCCCGCGCGACCGCCGCACGCAGGTGGCCTGGGGGGTGCGCGACTTCGTGCACCGCTTCGGGCGCCGCCCGGAAGGCATGTGGCTGCCTGAAACCGCGGTCGACCTCGCCTCGCTCGAGGCGCTGGCCGCCGAGGGCATCGCGTTCACGATCCTCGCGCCGCACCAGGCGGGCCAGGTGCGCAGGATCGGCGAGGAAACCTGGCAGGACGCCGCGCCGGCCGCCGTCGATCCGACGATGCCGTACCGCGTGGAGCTGCCCTCCGGGGCGGCGATCGCGGTCTTCTTCTACGACGGCCCGGTTTCGCGAGCGGTGGCCTTCGACCGGCTGCTTTCGACCGGAGATCGGTTCGCCGAGCGGCTCGCCGGCGCGTTCGCGGAGGATCCCGCGCGGCCGCAGCTCGTGCACGTGGCGACCGATGGCGAAACGTACGGGCATCACCACCGCCACGGCGACATGGCCCTCGCCTACGCGCTGCATACGCTCGCCGCGCGAAACCTCGCCGTGCTGACGAACTACGGCGAGTTCCTCGGCAAGCACCCCCCCACGCACGAGGCCCGGATCCTGGAGAACACCTCCTGGAGCTGCGCCCACGGCCTCGAGCGGTGGAGGAGCGATTGCGGCTGCCAGTCGGGGCTGCACGCGGGCTGGAATCAGTCCTGGCGCGCGCCGTTGCGCGAGGCGCTCGACGCGCTGCGCGACACCGTGGCGCCGCTCTGGGAAGCGAAGGCGGGCGCGCTCTTCGGCGACCCGTGGCACGCCCTCGAGGAGTACGTCGGGGTGATGCTCGACCGGACGCCGGACACCGTGCGGCGCTTCCTCGCCGCGCAAGCCGGCCGGGAGCTCGTGCCGGCCGAGCGGATCGAGGCCCTGAAGCTCCTCGAGCTCGAGCGGCACGCGCAGCTGATGTACACGAGTTGCGGCTGGTTCTTCGATGACGTCGGCGGGATCGAAGCGCGCCAGATCATCCAGTACGCCGGCCGCGTGCTGCAGCTGTCCGGGGACCTGTTCGGCCCCGGGCTCGAGGAGCCGTTCCTCGATCTGCTCGCCAAGGCGAAGAGCAACACGCCCGAGGCGGGGGACGGCCGGCGCATCTACGAGGACGCCGTGCGGCCGGCCATGGTGTCGCTCGAGAAGGTGGGCGCCCACTACGGCGTGAGCTCGCTCTTCGAGGACTACGGGGAGACGGCGCGCGTCTACTGTTACGACATCGAGCGCGAGGACTACCGGCTCGTCGCGAGCGGGCGCGCCCGCCTGGCGCTCGGCCGGGCCCGCGTGCGCTCCCGCGTCACGGGGGAGTCGGAGGACGTCGCGTTCGGCGTTCTTCATCTCGGCGACCACAACCTCTCGGGCGGCGCGATCCCGTTTCCGGGCAAGGCCGGATACGAGAAGCTCGCGGCCGGGATCGCCGAACCGTTCCGCCGCGCGGACCTGACCGAGACGCTGCGCATGGTCGACCGCGGTTTCGGATCGGGCGTGTACACGCTGCGCCTTCTCTTTCGCGACGAGCAGCAGCAGGTCCTGGGGCTCATCCTGCGCTCGGTGCTCGTCGCGGCGGACGCCGTCTACAGGGACCTGTACGAGGAGCACGCGCCGCTCATGCGCTTTCTCTCGAGCCACGGCATTGCGCAGCCGCGGGGCTTCCGGATGGCGGCGGAGCTCGCCCTGAACACGGCCCTGCGCCGCGCCCTCGAGGCTGCCGCTCCCGATCCGGCGCGACTGTCCTCGGTCCTCGAGGAGTCGCGCAACGTCGGCGTCACGCTGCACGAGGACGGCCTCGGGCTGGCCGTCGAGCACACGCTCGAGCGGCTGGCCGAGGGGTTGCGGCGCAACCCCTCGGAGCTCGTCCGGCTCGAGGAGCTCGAGGCGGTCGTGGACCTGGCCGGGCAGCTGCCCTTCGAGGTGGATTTCTGGAAGGCCCAGAACGCCTACTACCAGCTGGCAGAGAGCCTGCTGCCGGGCCGCCGCAGGGAGGCGGAGGCGGGGTTCGAGGACGCCCGCCGCTGGGTCGAACGGTTCCTCTCTCTCGGCGAGAAGCTGGCGGTCAGGGTGACCGACGGCCGAACCGTGGAGCCGCCCGTAGATCACTGACCCTACTGGCTTTAGTGGTCAGAGCGCGTCTGCTACACTACCGCTTGAGTTGACACCCGTTCTCGAAAAGGCTTTCCGGGTTTCCGGCGTCCCCGAGAAGCTCCTTCCCCTCTTCGCCCTGTCCCACGACCTGCGCTGGACGTGGAGGGCCGATTTGCGGGCGCTTTTCGAGATCCTCGACCCGGAGGCCTGGAGGCGGTCCGGGGGCAACCCGGTCCGGTTCTTCCGGGAGGTCCCGGCCGAACGGCTCTGGCGAGCGTCCGAAGACCCGATGTACCAGGAAGACCTGCTCTCCATGGTCCGCCGCCTGACCGAGGAGGACCTGGCAGAGCCCCGCCACCCGGCCGCCCGGGAGCTCGTCGCGCGCGGGGAGCGGATCGCGTACTTCTCCGCGGAATTCGGGCTGACCGAGGTCCTCCCGATCTACGCGGGGGGCCTCGGGGTTCTCGCCGGCGACCACCTGAAGTCCTCGAGCGATCTCGGAGTGCCGCTGGTCGGCGTGGGCCTCTTCTACCGCGAGGGTTACTTCCGCCAGGTCGTCGACGCCGACGGCATGCAGAACGAAGCGTATCCGGTCCTCGAGCCGGACGACCTGCCCCTCTCGATCGCGGAGACGCCGGACGGGAGTCCCCCGGTCGTCACGGTCGACCTCGCCGGCCGGACGGTCCGCCTGCTCGTCCGGATGGCGAAGGTGGGGCGCGTGCCACTGCTTCTGCTCGACGCGAACCTCCCCGAGAACGAGCCGAACGACCGTGAGATCACGGCCCGGCTCTATGGCGGCGGCCACGAGATGCGGCTGCAGCAGGAGATCGTGCTCGGCATCGGCGGCTCGCGGGCTCTGGAGAAGGCCGGCTTCTGGCCGACCATCCGCCACATCAACGAGGGGCACGCGGCGTTCGTTTCGCTCGAGAAGATCCGCCACCTCATCGAGGACGAGCGCCTGTCCTTCGCCGAGGCGCGCGAGGTCGCGACGACGGGCAACATCTTCACCACGCACACGCCCGTGCCCGCGGGGATCGACGTGTTCACGCCGGAGCTGCTCTGGAAGTACTTCGGGGGCTACGTCAACGAGCTCGGGATCTCCTTCGACGAATTCTTCGACCTCGGCCGAGAGGTGGGCGACCAGCCGCGCGAGCTTTTCTCCATGGCCGTCCTCGCGATGCGCCTCTCGACCCACCAGAACGCGGTGTCGCGCCTGCACGCGGGCGTGTCGCGCAAGCTCTGGCGGGGAGTCATGCCGGACCTGCCTCTGTCGGAGGTCCCGATCCGCCCGATCACCAACGGCGTCCACGCCGCCACCTGGACGGCGCCCGCGATCGCCTCGACCGGCGTGCTCGAACGCCCCGAGGACGTGGACCGGGCAGAGCTCTGGCGAGCGCACGGCGAGCTGCGCGGCCAGCTCGTCGCGGCCTGCCGGCAGAAGCTCGCGGAGGAGAAGCGGCGGCTCGGGGGCCGGGACGAGGAGGTTGCCGAAGCCTTGCGGTTGCTCGACCCGAAGGCGCTGACCATCGGGTTCGCGCGCCGTTTCGCGACCTACAAGCGCGCGACGCTGCTCTTCCGGGAGCCGAAGCGCCTCGAGTACCTCCTGCACCAGATCGGGCGCCCGGTCCAGATTCTCTTCGCCGGCAAGGCGCACCCCCGCGACGAGGACGGCAAGGAGTTCCTCCGGGCGGTCGCCCGGGCGTCCGAGCGGCCCGAGTTCAGGGGACGGGTGGTCTTCCTGCCCGACTACGACATGGCGGTCGCGCGCCTGCTCGTGGCCGGATGCGACGTCTGGCTCAACACGCCCGAACGGCCGCGCGAGGCCTCGGGCACGTCCGGCATGAAGGCCGCGATGAACGGCGCGCTCAACCTCTCGGTGCTCGACGGGTGGTGGGACGAGGCCCCGCACGACGAGGCCGGTTTCGTGGTCGGGGAGGCGAAGGACCAGGCGAGCGACGAGGAGATCGCGCAGGCCCTGTTCGACGCCCTCGAGAAGCGCGTGCTGCCGATGTTCTTCGACCGCGACGCCTCGGGCCTGCCGCAGCGCTGGATCGACCGCATGATCGTGGCGGCTTCGAAGGTCGGCAAGGCGTTCTCGTCCGACCGGATGCTCTCCGAGTACCTCGAGCAGTGTTACGTGCCAGGAGCGTTCCACCGCAGGGCGATGAAGGGCGTCGATCGGGAGCCCCTGAAGCGTCTGGTCGCCTGGAAGGAGCGCGTCCGGGCCGCGTGGCACGACGTCCGCTTCGAGAGCGTGGCGATCGACGCGGACCCGGCGAGCCTGCCACCCGCTGCGGCCTTCGAGGTCGAGGCGCGGGTACACCTCGGCCCGCTCGAACCCGCGGACGTGTCGGTCGAGCTCTTCGAGGGACCGGTCGAGCCGGACGGAACGCTAGAGTCCGGCTCCGCCATGCGCCTCGATCCGGCGGGCCGCGAGGGCGAGGTCGGCGTGTTCCGACAGATCCACCGCAAGCCATCCGGAGAGGGCCTCGGCTACACGCTCCGCATCCGCCCGTTTCACCCCGGCCTCGCCAATCCGAACGAGACGGGAATGATGCTGTGGTGGGGGGGGCGGAGCCGGGAGGCCAGGAAATACCACGCCGGATAGCAGTCTGTCGCCTGGAGATTCCTTGACCGGCACTCCCGACGACCGGCTACGGACGCCGGATCCGTCTCGCGCGGCGGGGATTCTCCTGCACCCGACCTCGCTTCCCGGTCCCTTTGGCATCGGCGATCTCGGCCCCGCGGCGGAACGTTTCCTGGACTGGGCGCAAGCGGGAGGGCAGTCCCTGTGGCAGGTCCTGCCCCTGGGGCCCTCGGGCGCCGGGAACTCTCCGTACACGAGCACCTCCGCGTTCGCCGGCAATCCGCTTCTCATCTCGCCCGAACGCCTGATCGAGGAGAACCTGCTCGGCCGCGACGCGCTCTGGCACGCCCCCGGGTTCCCGCCGGGCCGCGTGGACTACGCCTCCGTGAAAGCCTGGAAGGAGCCGCTGCTGCGCGATGCGTGGCAGGGCTTCCGGCGCGCCGCCCCGGCGGAGCTGCGCGACGCGCTCGCCGCCTTTCTGAGCGCGCCGGCGCAGGCCCCGTGGCTCGCGGACTGGGCGCGGTTTGCCGCGCTCAAGGCGCGGTTCGGCGAGCGCCCATGGACCGACTGGGGGCCGGACCTCGCTTTCCGGGATCCCGATACGCTCGCGGCGGCCGACGAGGAGCTCTCGGACGAGATCGCGTTCCACGGCTTCGTGCAGTTCCTCTTCTTCCGCCAGTGGGCGCACGTGCGGGAGCTCGCCCGAGCGCGCGGCATCCTTCTCGTCGGCGACATCCCCATTTACGCGGCGCACGACAGCGCCGACGTCTGGGCGAACCAGGAGCTCTTCGAGCTCGACGGCACGGGGCGGCCGACGGCGGTCGCCGGCGTTCCGCCCGACTACTTCAGCGCGACGGGCCAGCTCTGGGGCAACCCGCTCTACCGCTGGGACCTTCTCGAGGAGAAGGGCTACGCCTGGTGGATCGCCCGCATCCGTTCGAGCCTCGCGGCCTGCGACCTGCTCCGGATCGACCACTTCCGCGCCTTTTCCGCGTACTGGTCCGTTCCCGCCGTGGACCGGACCGCGCTCGGGGGCCGGTGGGTGCCGGGACCGGGGCGGCGCCTCTTCGATGCCGCGCGCGAGGCGCTGGGCGCGTTGCCCATCCTCGCCGAGGACCTCGGGGACATCGACGACGACGTGCGGGAGCTTCTCGCGGCGCTCGGGTTCCCGGGGATGAAGATCCTGCAGTTCGGCTTCTACGGCGCCGACAGCGACTACCTCCCGCATCGCCATACGCCCAACTGCGTCGTTTACACCGGCACCCACGACAACGACACGGCCCGCGGCTGGTATGCCGCGTTGAAGCCCGAGGAGCGCGAGCGAGTGTGGGACTACCTCGGATGCGACGGGCGCGAGGTCGAGTGGGCGCTCATCCGCGCGGCGTACGGCTCGGTCGCCGAGCGCGCCATCGTTCCCCTCCAGGACGTCCTCGGTCTCGGGAGCGAAGCCCGGATGAACACGCCGTCCGAGCCCGCCGGCAATTGGTGCTGGCGAGCGCCGGCCGACGCCTGGAGACCGGAGCTGGCGGAGCGTCTCCGGCGCATGGCGGAGTTGTCCGGCCGGTCTAGTCCCCGTCCGGCAGAAGCATCGACAAGAGAGCGCTGACGATCGAGACGACGAGCGCGCCGAGAATCGCGGTCCAGCATCCCTCCACGTGGAAGTGGAGGCCGAGCGCGCCCGACAGCGAGCTCGTCAAGAGCAGCATCAGGCCGTTGACGACGAGCGCGAAGAGTCCGAGCGTCAGGAGGATGAGCGGCAGCGAAAGCAGCTGGACGACCGGGCGGATGAAAGCGTTCACGACGCCGAAGATGAGCGCGACGCCGAAGAGGGGGACCCAGTTGTCGGAGGAGTAGGTGATTCCGGAGATGAGCTTCACGGCGACCCAGAGCGCCGCGGCGTTGATCAAGAGGCGAACCAGGAAGCGCATGGAGTGTCTCTCCTTCTGATTGCCTAGGATATCGTCCCGGCGGTCGTGATGCCCAAGCAGCGGGTCGTCTTGACGGTGGTCCCCGAGCGCCCGTACTCGCTCGCGCTGACGGCCGAGCGCTACGCGCGTTTTCCCGAGATCGTGGACCGCTTCGACGGCGCCGTCTACCGGCGCTTCCTGCCGGTGGGTCGGCGAGGCGTTCTCTTGAGCGTGGCGCAGGGCGGGCCGCCCGGGCGGGCCGTTCTCGAAGTGACGCTCTCGGGCGCCGCGGCCGGATCTCCCGCCGCTCATCGCGCGGCCAGGCGCGTCGTCGAGGGGGCGCTCGGCGCGGCGCAGCCCGTCCGCGGCTTCTACCGGGCCTTCGCTGCGGACGCGGTGATCGGCGAGGCGATCCGCGACTTCCGGGGTTTGCGGGTGGCCGGGGTCCCCTCGCTCTGGGAGGCGCTCGTCACGGCGATCCTCGCCCAGCAGGTGAACCTCCCCTTCGCGTACGACATCCGCCGCGAGCTGACGGAAACCTTCGGGCGGCGCGCGCGCTGCGACGGCGAGACGTTCCACGCCTTTCCGGAGCCCGGGTCGTTCGCCGCCGAGACGCCAGCGCGCCTTCGCCGCTTCCGGCTCTCCGACGCGAAGGCGAAAGCGATCCTCGGTCTCGCGGAGGCGTTTGCGGGCGGCGCTCTCGTCGAGGGCGAAGTCGCGGCGCTCGACGACGAGGCCGCCATCGAGCGGCTCACCGCGTTTCGGGGCGTGGGGCGTTGGACGGCGGAGATCGGTCTGCTGCGCGGCCTGGCGCGCCCGGACATCTTTCCGGCCGGGGACCTCGGCGTCGTGAAGTACCTCGCCCAGGGCCTCCTCGGCCGCCGGGGGAAGGCAAAGGAGGACGCGATGCGGCGCTTTGCCGAGCGCTGGATTCCGTGGCGCGGGCTCGCGCTCGTGTACGGTTACGCCGAGCTCAATCGAAGGAGAACGGAATCTCGTCCACGGCGAGCTCCTCGGTCTCCGCGGCGTGTTCGGGGAAGTGGCCCGCAACCACGAGATTGACGACGGCCAGACCGACCAGGATCCCGAAGACCGGAATCAGCGAATGCTCGATCGCGACGCGGAAGGCGGCTGGCGCGACCGCGCCGCCGGGCTCGCCCCCGGTGGCCAGCAGGCGGCCCGCCGTTTCCGCCGCCGGGCCGAGCCGGCGCTGGAGCCCCGCGGCGAGCAGGCCCCCGAGAGCGCCGACGCCGATGGAGCCGCCCACGGCGCGGAAGAAGGGGACGAGGCTCGTCGCGACACCGCGCTCGCGCTCTGCGACGCCGTTCTGGATGGCCAGCACCTGCGACATGGAAGAGGGCCCAAGACCGGCGCCGACGATCGCGCAGGCCGCCGAGATCCATGGCACGGACGCATTCCAGAAGGCCGCGGCGATGAGCGCGACGAGGCCGACGAGAATGAGGACCGCGCCGCTGCGCGCGACGCGGCGGAAGCCGAAGCGGACGATCAGGCGCGCGGCGAGCGTGGCGGAAGTCGCCCAGAAAAACACGAGCGGCGTGACGACGGCTCCGGCGGCCCCGGCCGTGCCTCCCCGGGCGCCCTGGACGAAGAGAGGCACGAACGTGTCCACGCCGAAGATCGTCGTGCCGAGCAGCACGCCGCCGACGTAGGGCGCGGCCGTGCGCATGTGCCGGAAGAGCAGCGGCGGGATGAGAGGGTGCTCGCGCTTCAACTGGAGGCGCACGAAAAAGACGAGCGATCCTCCGGCAATGGCGAGCAGGACGAGGCGCGCGACGGCGCCCATGCCCGCGGCCCCGGGCCGGTGCAGCACGGCGAAGAGCAGGGCCGTGACGCCGGCCGCCAGGCTCGCGGCCCCGGCGAGGTCGAGCGGGTCGGGCAGGGGAGAGCGCGACTCGATCATCTGCGTGGCGACGAGCGTGAACGCGACGATGCCGAGCGGGATGTTGATGGTGAAGATCGAGCGCCAGCCGAAGGACATCGTCATCCAGGCCCCGAGCAGCGGCCCGACGAGGCTCGCCGTGCCCCACACGCTCGAGAAGAGACCCTGGACGCGGGCGCGTTCCTCGAGCGAGTAGAGGTCTCCCGAGACCGTCAGCGCGATGGGCACGAGCCCGGCGGCCCCCAGACCCTGGAACCCGCGCGCCGCGATGAGCTGCGGCATGGAGCGCGCGAGCCCGCAGGCGATGGCCCCGCCGAGAAAGACCGTGATCGCGACGAGCAGGATCCGCCGCCTGCCGTAGATGTCGGCCAGGCGCCCGTAGATCGGCATCATCACGGTTGCGGTCAGCAGGTAGATCGAGAAGACCCACGAGTAGAGAGGCAGGCCGCCCAGGTCCCCGATGATCGTCGGCATCGCGGTCGAGACGACCGTGGACTCGAAGGAAGCCAGCGCCGTCACCAGGACGAGCGCGACCGTGACCATCCGTCGGCGCTTGGGATCGAAGCGAGGGGTCGCGTTCACCGAGGGGACCAGCAGGGCACGCCAAGGGCGGTCGCGCCGGCGAGCAGGCGAGCGTCGTAGGCGACCAGGCCCTCGAGCGCGGGCTTGAGTGAGAGCGCGGTGGCGAGATGGATTGCGTCGAGAGAGCGCAGCGCGGTGGGCCGGAGGTCGCAAGCCATCGCCATGATTTCGTCGCTCAGATGAACGAGCGCGACGCGGGCGAGCACGTCCTCGGCGTGGCGTCGCCCGGCTCGGCCGAGCGAGGACCTTCCCATGGCCCGGAGCAGCTCGACGCGAGCGACCACGCTCGAGACCCGGCCGCGGCGTTGGCCCAGGAAAGCCGCGAGGGCCGCCGACTCCGGCTCCTCGGCCACCAGCTTCACGAGCGCGGAAGCGTCGAGGTAAACGAGAAAATCCCCCGGGGTCACAGCCGGTCTTCGCGGGACTCCGCCAGCAGCTCCGAGAGCGATTTGCCCCGACGCTGCTTGAGGGGAGGGCCGAGGTCGAGCAGGTCGCCCGCGGGCGAAGTGGCGCGCCCCGATGCCACCAATCGCGAGAGGGCGGAGCCGGCCGCCGGCAGCGGAACGAGAAGGGCGACGGGCTCGCCCCTCTCGGTGACCTCGAGCGTCTGCCCGGCGCGCACGCGACGCAGGTACACGGAGAGGTTCTGGCGCAACTCGCGGACGCCGACGTGCTGCTTCGCGCGGCTCATGTAGCACAGTGTAGCACATTGGTCCTCTGTTAGAGTCGCAGGCGCATGCGCGTCCTCGCCGGGACGAGCGGGTTCAGCTACAAGGAGTGGAAGGGGAGCTTCTACCCGGAAGACCTTCCCGCCGCTCGAATGCTCGCGTACTACGCGGAGCGGCTGCCCGCCGTCGAGATCAACAACACCTTCTATCGGATGCCCAGGCCCGCGCTGCTCGAGGGCTGGGCCGCGGAGGTGCCGCCGGAGTTTCGGTTCGTGCTCAAGGCGTCGCAGCGCATCACCCACTTCAAGCGACTGAAAGAAGCCGGCGACGAGGTCGCGTACTTCTTCGGCGTCGCCGCCACACTCGGGCCACGGCTCGGACCCGCGCTCTTCCAGCTTCCGCCGAACCTGAAGAAGGACCTGCCGCGCCTCGAGGCGTTCCTCGCGACGATTCCGGCGGGGCGCCGGGCGGCCTTCGAGTTCCGCCACGCCTCGTGGTTCGAGGAGGACGTGTTCGATGCGCTGCGCGCGCGCGGGGCCGCGCTGTGCGTGGCCGAGGACGAGGAGCTCGCCACACCGCTCGTCGCGACTGCGGATTGGGGCTATCTGCGCCTGCGGCGGCAGGACTACGGCGAGGCGGACGTGGCCGCCTGGGCCGAGCGCGTCCGCGCGCAGAAGTGGGCCGAGGCCTACGTCTTCTTCAAGCACGAAGACGCGGGGTCAGGGCCGAAGCTGGCCGCGCAGCTTCTCTCCAGGGCGTGAAGCTCAACTGGCTCGGGCGCGCGGCAATGAACAACGCGGCCCGCGCCGGGCTGCAGCGCCGCTACGTCGTGCCGACGCTTCGAAGGCTCGGCGGTGCGTTTGTGCCGAACCTGGCTCTCGAGGTGGGGTGCGGCGGGGGAGCGGGGATCGATCTCGTGCGCGAGGGGTTCGGAGCGCGCCGCGTCCTGGCCTTCGATCTCGACCCGAGAATGATCGCGCGAGCGCGGCGCCGGCTCGCGGTTCGGCCCGGCGGCCGCGCCCTTCTCGCTCTCGGCGACGCGACGGAGATTCCAGCAGGCGACGGCAGCTTCGACGCGGTCTTCGATTTCGGCGCGATCCACCTCGTTCCCGAGTGGGAGAAAGCCCTCGACGAGGTGCGCCGCGTCCTGCGCCCCGGCGGGGCTTACTTCTTCGAGTGGGTGACGGGGCGGGCGCTGCGGGCGTTCTACCCGGCGGTGACCGAGGGCTTCCGGGGCATGACGGTCCCGGACGCCGCCGGCCTGCTGGACGCGCTCGAGCGCCGCGGGATCGTGGTCGGGCGAAACTTCGTGCGTCCGAGGCCTCTCGCCGCGACGAACCTGGTCGGCGACGTGATCGGCGTGGGAAGGGTCGCTATTTCCTGACCCTCTCCGTCAGCCGCGCGAGCGCGCGCTGGAGGTCCGGCTCGAGCGTGAGCACCGGCGCGAGCGGGTCCTTCTTCAGCTTCTTCATGCGCTCGGGCAGGCTCTTCAGCGTGTAGTTCTTCGGGTCGAGCTTCGCGTTGACCTCGCTCCACGAGAGCGGCGCCGAGCAGGTCGCGCCCGGGACGGGCCGCGCCGAGAAAGGCCCGGCAATCGTCTTGCCGTGGCCGTTCTGGAGGTAGTCGATGTACACCTTGCCGCCGCGCGCGGCGAGTGCCCGGGCGGTCGTGGAGATGTCGGGCAGCTCGTGCTCGATCGTCTTCGCCAGGATCTCCCCGAGCGTTCGCGACTCGGCATAGGTGCACTGGCCGCCGAGCGGCAGCAGAACGTGGAGTCCCGTCGCGCCGCTCGTCTTGATGAAGTCGGGCAGGTCGATCTTCTTGCAGAGCGCGTGAATCGCGAGCGCGATCCGGACGACGTGCGAGAACGGCGCGCCCTTGGGGTCGAGGTCGAGGATGCACCAGTCGGGCCGCTCGGGCGAGGCCACGCGGCTCGACCAGATGTGCAGGGGGATCGAACCGAGGTTCGCCACGTAGAGGAGCGACTCGAGGTCGTCGCAGACGAAGTAGTCGATCTCCCGCTCCGCGTGCTCGCTCCAGATCCGTTCGAGCCGCAGCCACGACGGCGCGAAGGACGGAGCGTCTTTCTGGAAGAACGACTTTCCATGGATGCCGTCGGGGTAGCGCGTCATGACGATCGGCCGGTCCTTGAGGTAGGGGAGAAGCCAGGGCGAGATGGCGCGGTAGTACTCGATCAGGTCGCCCTTGGTGTAGCCCTCCTCGGGCCAGAAGATCTTCTCGAGGTTGGAGAGCGGGACCGTTTTCGCCGGCTCCTCGACTGCCTCGACGGCAGGCTCGGCCCCGGCAGCCGCCGCGTCCTCGCACTCGCACTCCGCGATGGGCTTGTCGTCCCGGAACCGCAGAAACGCCGGATGGCGCAGGAGGCCGTCAGCGGTCCTCTCCTTGAATCGGACCTCGCAGGCGATCTCGGGCTCGACCCACAGGTGGCCCTTGCCGGCCGGGACGGGGCCGCCGCACGGAGGCGTCTTGCGCGCGGCGCCTTCGAGGCGAGCGCGGACTGTGCGCAGCTCTTTCTCAGTGAACCCCGTGCCCACGCGGCCGGCGTAGACGAGCCCGCCGCCCTTCCAGCAGGCCAGGTGCAGCGCCCCGAAGCCCGCGCGCGAGCCGTCGGGCCGCGTGTAGCCGACGACGGCAAAGTCGCCGGTGCGATCGAGCCGCACCTTGATCCAGTCCGGCGAGCGGCCGGCCCGGTAGGCAGAGTCCGACTTTTTTCCGACGATGCCTTCCAGGCCGAGCGCGGCGACTTCCGAAAGCAGTGCCTCTCCCTCGCGCTCGATGTGGTCGGCGAAGCGAACGGGTCCGAGGCGGGGAAGGACGCGCTGCAGCAGGCGTTTGCGGGTCTCGAGCGGCAGCGGGCGCAGGTCGAAGTCCTCGAAGCCGAGCAGGTCGAAGACGAACAGGGTGGTGGGCAGCTCGACCGACGCGCGCTCGATGTCGAGCCGGCGCTGCAGGAGGGCCCGCTTCTGCAGCCGGCCGAAGCTCGGCCGGGCCATGTCGTCGAGCACCACGAGTTCGCCGTCGAGCACGAGCGAAGAGAAGGGGAGCGCGCGAAGGGCCCGCGCGATCTCGGGGAAGGTCGCGGTCGCGTCCCCGCCCTTGCGGAAAAGGAGCCGCGCTTCGCTGCCGTCGCGTCCCGCGAGCAGGCGGTAGCCGTCGTACTTGAGCTCCCAGATCCATCCGGGCTTCGAGAACGCGGCCTCGCGCGGCTCGGCAAGCATCAGTTTCACGTCGCCGAGGCGCACACGGCGCCGGGGCGCCCCGAGGCGCTCGAGCTCCGCGCGGATCGCGGCGGCGCGGCTGGCGCCGGAGGCGAGGTCTTCGACGGTCAGGCCCGAGAAAATCGATTCCTGGGGAAGAACCGCGTCGGCGCCTCTCTTCGCCCAGACATCGCGCTCCTTGATGAGGAGCCACTCCTTGCCGGTCGTCTTGCCCTTCGTCTTCATCCGGACGAGGGTCCACTTGCCGCGCAGCTTGTAGCCCTGCAGCTCGAAGAGGAGCTTGCCCTTCTTCATTCCCTCTTCGGGATCGGCGAGGGGGATCCACCGGCCCTGGTCCCACACGATGACCTCGCCGGCGCCGTAGTTGCCCTCGGGGATGACGCCCTCGAAGTCGGCGTACTCGACCGGGTGGTCCTCGACCTCGACGGCCAGCCGCTTGTCCGCCGGGTCGGGGGAGGGGCACCTGGTGACCGCCCAGGATTTCAGGACGCCGCCCCACTCGAGACGGAAGTCCCAGTGCAGGCGGGTGGCCGCATGTTTCTGAACCACGAAGAGATGCGGCCGGTCCGTCCCCCCGCGGCCGAAGGGTTCGGGCGTCGTGTCGGCCGACCGTTTCTGGCGGTATTTTTCGAGAGGCATGGCGTCTTCGGCCCCGGCCCATGTTACCCTTCTCAGTCCTAAACCTATGAGCGCAAGGCCTATAGCGACGGGTATAGTTTCCTTCGGGCTCGTCTCGATCCCGGTCAAACTGTACGCAGCCTCCGATGCGTCGGCGGGCATTTCGTTCAACATGCTCCACGGCAAGGACGGCGCGCGCCTGAAACAGCAGTACATCTGCACAAAAGACGGCGAGATCGTGCCGCGCGACCAGACGGTCAAGGGCTACGAGTTCTCGAAGGACCGTTACGTCACGTTCACGGCCGAGGAACTGAAGGCGCTCGAGGAGCAGTCCACGCAGTCGATCGAAGTCGTGGAGTTCGTGCCGATCGCGAAGGTCGACCCGGTGTATTTCGACAAGACCTACTACGTCGGTCCCGACAAGGGCGGCGCCAAGGCCTACGCGCTCCTCTCGAAGGTCATGCTCGAGACCGGCCGCGTCGCGCTCGCCCGGTATGCCGCGCGAGGCAAGCAATACCTCGTGATGCTGCGCCCGCTCGAGGGCGGCATCGTGATGCAGCAGCTCTATTACGCCGACGAGGTCCGCGCGTTCTCCGAGGTTCCCGTCGAGGCGGCCGAAGTCAGCCCGAAAGAGCTCGATCTCGCCAAGCTCCTCGTCGACCAGCGCGCGACCGACGCCTTCAAGCCGGAGACGTACGACGACGACGTCAAGAAGCGCGTCCTCGGCCTCATCCAGAAGAAGGTGGACGGCCAGGAGATCTCGCTCGCCCCGCCCGAGGCGGGCGGCGGACAGATCATCGACCTGATGGAGGCGTTGAAGGCGAGTCTCGCGAAGAAGCCTGAGGCCGCGGCGACGGCGCCGTCGAAGGCGGCGGCCTCCGCGGACGAGCCCGCGCGCAAGCCCGCCAAACGCGCTCCCGCCCGCGTGGCGCAGATGAGGACGGAGTCCGGCCGCAAGGCATAGCCGTCCTCGGATATTCTCGAAGCCCTTGAAGGTGAAGGGCTACTCCACCCGGGACGTCGCCAGGCTCCTCGCCATGTCCGAGGCCGAGGTCCGCGGCTACGTGCGGGCGGGATTCCTGTCACCCGAGCGCGGACCCCGGCGCCAAATGCAGTTCTCCTTCCAGGACCTCGTCTTCCTGCGCACGGCAGGCGGCCTCGCGGCGGCGGGCGTCGCGCCGCGGCGGATCCGCGCCGCGCTCTCGCGCTTGCGCGAGCAGCTGCCCGACGGCCGGCCGCTGACGGCGGTGCGGATCGCCGTCGAGGGAAGCCGCATCGTCGTCGAAGAGGGAGCCCGGCGCTGGCAGCCCGAGTCGGGGCAGATTCTCTTCGACTTCGGCGTGGCGGACCTCGCGCGCAGGGTTGCCCCGATGGTGCGCCGCGCTTTCCGAGAGGCGCGGGACGACGGTCCCGACTTTTCGGCCGACGACTGGTTCGAGTGGGCCTGCGAGCTCGAGCCCGGCTCGCCGCTCGAAGCGCGCGAGGCCTACGCGCAGGTCCTCGCGCTCGACCCGGGCCACGCCGACGCCCACGTGAACCTCGGCCGCCTCCTGCACGAGTCCGGCGACGCGGCCGCGGCCGAGCCCCACTACGCGGCGGCCCTCGCGGCAAGGCCCGACGACGCGACCGCGGCCTTCAACCTCGGCGTCGCGCTCGAGGACCTCGGCCGCGACGGGGACGCGCTCGACGCCTACGAGCGCGCCATCGCGGTCGATCCCGAGAACGCGGATGCGCACTTCAACGCCGCGGCGCTGGCCGAGAAGCTCGGGCGCGCGGCCGTGGCCCTGCGGCACTTGCGGACCTACCGCAGGCTGACCCGCGGGTAGGGCCTGCAATCCGGCCGGCCCGAGCGCTGTTGGGGAGAACGCCCCTGGGCCCTCGGCCCGGAGATGAGATACTTGACGCTGCATATGGCTCGCGCCGCCGTCATCGGCCTCGTTCTCCTCGCGCTCCTCGCGGGGCCGGCGGCGGCCGTGTGCGGTGATTGCTGCCCGCGGGGCGAGACGCCGATCTCCGTTGCCGCCGCGGAGGCCTGCTGCGGAGACTGCGGCGCCACCTTCGAACGGGCCGCGGACCCGGTCACTCTGGCCACGGCGAAAGCGACGCTCGATACGGCGGCTGTCCCCGGAGCCGTGGCGCCTGACGTCGTCAGGCCTCTGTCATACGCCGTCGGCGCCGCGCTTGCGGCCGCGTCTTCCGCTTCCCTTCCCTGCTCCCCGCCCCGGCCTCTGCGTCTCTGAGACTCCCTCCCGCATCTTGCTTCGGGCGGTCCCGGGACGGTCCCGGGCCGAAAGAGGGGAGCCTCGCCATGCGTCGGTTGTCATTGGGATTGGCCGTCTTTCTCGCCGCCGCGTTCGCGCGCGCCGAGCAGGCGGATTGGAAGACGCGCCTCGCGGCGGCCATCGCGCGCGCCGTGGCGCAGAACCCGGAGATCGCCGGGATGGAGTCGCGCATCGAGGCCGCGCGCCACCGCGTCGGGCAGTCGACCGCGCTGCCGGACCCCGAGCTCGAGCTCGCTCTGAAGGATTTCCCCGTCAGGGATTTTTCGCTGTCGCGCGACGAAATGACGGCGGAGATGGTGGGCCTCCGGCAGGCCTTTCCCGCCCCGGGGAAGCGGTCGGCGCGCAAGGCGGTCGCCGAAGCGGAGCTCGCCGGAGCGGCCGCCTCGCACGACGCGCACCGCGTGCGCCTCGCCGCCGAGGTCGCCGAGGCGTTCTTCACGCTCGGCGAGATCGACGGCCGCATCGCGATCGCCCAGCGCAGCCGCGACCATCTCCGGCGGATCGCCGCGTCCGCCTCGGAGCGCTACGGGCTCGGAAAAGGGACGCTCGCCGACGCGTTGCGGGCGAACCTCGAGGTGACCGCGACGGACGAAAAGCTCGTGGCCCTTCGCGGCGAGCGCCGCCTGACAGCCGCACGCTGGAACGCGCTCCAGGCGCTGCCGCCCTCGGACCCCGTTGCCCCGGCGGCGCTGCCCGCGGAAGACCCGGTCGCGGTTTCCGACGCGGAGTTGCTCGGCGAGGCCGAAGCGCGCAGTCCCGCCGTCGAGGCGGGCCGCGCCGATGTGCGGCGGGCCGAGAAGGACCTGTCGCTCGCGAGCCTCGAGGGGCGCCCCGACGTCACGGCGTCGGCTTACTACGCCCACCGGATCGACTACGAGGATCTGGCCGGCCTCGGGGTCTCGGTGTCGCTGCCGTTCATCCAGAGCAAGCGGCTGACGGAGTTCCGCGCCGAGAAAGCCGCCGCGCTTTCGGGCGCGCGCGCCAACCTCGAGACCGTGCGCAACGGGCTCCGGCGGGGCGTCGCCGAGGCGAGGGCGGAGCTCGATCGGTCGCTCGAGCAGGCGGGCCTCTATGCCGGGTCGATCCTGCCCCAGGCCGAGACGAACGCCCGCGCCGCGGAAGAGGCCTACGAGGTCGGGCAGGTGGATTTCCTGACGTATTCGCGAGCGGCGCTCGACCTGGACAACTACGCGGCGGACCTCGTCATGCGCCGCGCCGCGGCGTGGCGTGCGCTGGCGGCGCTCCAGGCGGCCTCGGGACTGCCGCTCGTGCCGGGGACGCCGGTCGTGGAGGAGAACCATGAATAGCAGGCGTGAGGCGGGAGGCAGGACGCAGGCAGGAGCGGTCGCGCTGCTGGCGCTCGCCGTCGCTGCAAGCTGCGCGAGGCCGGCGACAGAGACGAAAGCAGATGCGACGCCGACGGCGGTCGCCGGCGCCTCGCAACGCAAGGTCCTCTACTGGTACGACCCGATGGCGCCGGGATCGAAGTTCGACAAACCGGGCAAATCGCCGTTCATGGACATGGAGCTCGTGCCGAAGTACGCCGACGAGGAAGGGGGCGGCAACGCTCAATCGGCGACCGTCTCTCTGTCGCCCGACGCGATCCGGGCCGCCGGGGTCGCGACGGTGCCGGTCGCGCGCGAGGCTCTCTCGGCGACGATCCGGGCGGTCGGGACGATCGAAATCGACGAGACGAAGCAGGTTCGCGTCGCGGCCCGGGTCGCCGGGCGGATCGAGAAGCTCTACGCAAACTTCACGGGCCAGGCGGTTGCCGCCCAGGCGCCGCTCTACGCCCTCTACAGCCCGGAGCTCGTGGCGAGCGAGCGCGAGTATCTGCTCGCCCTGGAAAACCGACGCAGGCTCTCGGCCGCGACGCCCGAGGCGATCCGCGCGGCCGACGACCTCGTTGCTGCTTCGCGGGAGCGCCTGCGACTCTGGGGGGTCGGGGCCGCCGATCTCGGCGCGCTCGAGCGCGGCGGCAAGCCGGAGCTCGCGCTGACGTTCCGGTCGCCCATCTCGGGGACCGTCATGCAGAAGACGGCGGTCGAGGGTCAGTACGTGACCGAGGGCGCGGAGCTCTACCTTCTGGCGGACCTCTCGACGGTGTGGCTCATGGCCCAGGTCTACGAGCACGAGCTCGGGCGCCTCGCGATCGGCCAGCCTGCCGAGGTCGAAGTCGCCGCGCTTGCCGGCCAGACCTTTCGCGGACGGATCGCGTTCATCGATCCCGTGCTCGACCGCGAGACGCGCTCGACGCGGGTGCGGATCGCGCTCGCGAACCCGGGGGGCCGGTTGAAACCCGGCATGTTCGGCGACGCGCGGCTCGAGATTCCCGCAGCGCCGGCTCTCGTCGTTCCGCGCGGTGCCGTCCTCGACACCGGCACGCGGCGCGTCGTCTGGGTCGAGGTCCGGCCGAACACCTTCGCCGCCCGCGACGTGAAGACGGGAGCGATGTCGGGCGACCGGGTGGCGGTGCTCGAGGGCCTGACCGAGGGCGAGCGCGTGGTCGCCGCGGCCAACTTCTTCATCGACTCCCAGTCGCAGCTCTCCGGCGGCGTCGCCGTCCAGTACACGGGCGCGCTCGACGTCGGGCCGACCCCGGCACAGGCGAAGCCATGATCGGGCGGATCATCGACCTTTCGCTCGACAACCGTTGGCTCGTCCTCGGCCTGACGCTGGTCCTCGCCGCGGGAGGCGTGTACGCCGCCCGCACGAACCCGGTGGACGCGATCCCCGACATCTCGGAGGCGCAGGTCATCGTCTTCGCCGACTGGCCGGGCCGTTCCCCGCAGGAGGTCGAGGACCAGGTGACCTACCCGATGGCCCTGAACCTCCACGGCCTGGCAGGCGTGAAAGCGGTCCGATCGTCGTCCGCCTTCGGGTTCTCGATGATCAACGTGATCTTCGAGGACGGGACGGATCTCTATTTCGCGCGCACCCGCATCCTCGAGCGCCTGAGCCTGGCCGCGGCGCTGCTGCCGAAGGGCGTGACGCCGGTCCTCGGGCCCGACGCCACGGCGGTGGGGCAGATCTTCTGGTACGTCCTCGAGGGCGACGGGAAGGACGCAGGGGAGTTGCGGGCGATCCAGGATTGGTACGTGCGCTACCAGTTGAACGCCGTCCCGGGCGTGGCCGAGGTCGCCTCGATCGGCGGCTTCGTGCGCCAGTACCAGATCGACGTGGACCCGAACCGCCTGGCGGCGTACGGCCTGACGATCCGCGACGTCGTCGAGGCCGTTCAGATGTCGAACAACAACGTCGGCGGCAAGGTGCTCGAGAAGGGAGGCCTCGAGTACATCGTCCGCGGCCTCGGCCTGATCCACGGCGCCGGGGACGTCGAAAAGATCGTCGTGACCGCCCGCGCCGGCACTCCCGTTTACATCGCCAACCTCGGCACGGTGACACTCGGCCCGGAGTTCCGGCGCGGCGCCCTCGAGAAGGACGGCCGCGAGGTCGTCGGCGGCGTCGTCACGATGCGCGACGGCGAGAGCGCCCCGGAGATCATCCGCCGCGTCCGGGGCAAGCTCGCCGAGGTGTCGAAAGGCCTTCCGGCCGGCGTGCGGATCGTGCCGGTGTACGACCGTTCGGCGCTGATCGGGCGCGCCGTCGGGACACTCCGGAAGGCGCTCTTCGAGGAGATCCTGCTCGTGACGCTCGCCCACGTCGCGTTCCTGATGCACTTCCGCTCGATTCTGATCGTCACGCTGCCGCTGCCGCTCGCGATTCTGACGTCCTTCATCCTCATGCGCGTCTTCGGAATCACGTCGAACATCATGTCTCTCGGGGGCATCGCCATCGCGATCGGCGTGCTCGTGGACGCGGGCATCGTGATCACCGAAAACGTCTTCCGCCACTACGAGTCGGAGGGCGGCAAGAAACCCGTGGTCGAGATCGTGCGCGGGGCGGCCAGGCAGATCGGCCGGCCGATCTTCTTCTCCATGGCCATCATCCTTCTCGCGTTTCTGCCCGTATTCTCCCTGGCCGGGGAGGAGGGCAAGCTCTTCCACCCGCTCGCCTTCACCAAGACCTTCGCGATGATCGGCGCGACCGTGCTGTCGGTGACGCTCGTGCCGGTGCTGGCGTCGTTCCTCATCCGGGGGAAGGTCCACAGCGAGGACCGGAACCCGGTCATGCGCCTTGCGCGGGGTGTGTACGAGCCGGTCCTCGCGGCGGCGCTGCGGCACAAGGCGCGCACCATCGGGGCGGCGGCGCTTCTCTTCGTCGTCAGCCTCGTGCTCGTGGCCGGGGGAGGAGAGCTGCTGGCGCCGGTGGCCGCGCCGGCCGGCGTGCTGGCGTCGGTCACGGGAAGCGAGCGCCTGCAGCGCCTCTCGGACCGTCTGGCCCGCGCGCAGGGGTGGCTCGACCGGCGCCTCGCGCCCGGCGTCGGGCGCGAATTCATGCCCCCGCTCGACGAGGGCACGCTCATGTTCATGCCGGTCACTTCGAACGCCGTGTCGCTGACCCAGGCCATCGACATCATGAGAAAGCAGGATGCCGCCCTGCGGAGCGTGCCCGAAGTGGCCTCCGTGGTGGGCAAGGTCGGCCGTGCGGAGAGCGCGCTCGATCCGGCGCCGATCAACATGTACGAGACGCTCATCGAGTTGAAGCCCCCGTCGGCATGGCGTCCTGGCATGACGAAGGAGAAGCTGCTGGCCGAGATGACCCGTGTCTCGCAGCTTCCGGGCGTCACGACCATCTGGCAGCAGCCCATCCGCAACCGCATCGACATGCTCGCCACCGGGATTCCGACACAGGTCGGCGTGAAGGTGTTCGGCCCGGACCTCGCCGTGCTCGAGACCAAGGCGAACGAGATCGCCGAGGCGGTGCGCGCGGTTCCGGGCGCGGCCGACGTCTACGCGGAACAGATCCTGGGCACGCCCTACCTCGAGATCAGGGTCGATCGCGAGGCGGCGGCGCGGTACGGCGTGCGGGTCGGGGACGTGCTCGAGGTGATCGAAACGGCCATCGGCGGCGAGAACCTGACGACCACCATCGAGGGCCGTAACCGGTTCCCGGTGCGCGTGCGTTACAGCCGCGAGCTGCGCGACGATCCCGACAAGATCGGCCGCATCCTGGTCCCGGCGATGGGCTCGGCGCCCATGCAGTCGGCCCGGGTGATGCCGCAGGTTCCGCTGGCCCAGGTCTCGGAGATCCGGGTGCGCCCCGGGCCGTCCATGATCTCCGCGGAGAACGGCCTCCTGCGCGACCGCGTGTTCCTGAACGTCCGCGGCCGCGACGTCGGATCGTTCGTGGACGAGGCGAAGAAGGCGGTCGAGCGGCGCGTCACGCTGCCGCCGGGGTATTTCGTCGAGTGGGCCGGGCAGTACGAGCACCAGATCCGGGCCCGCAACCGGCTGGCGGTCGTCGTGCCCGCGTGCTTCGCGATCATCTTCGTTCTGCTGTGGATGACGTACCGCTCGGCGCGGGAGGCGGCCCACGTCATCCTGGCCATTCCGTTCGCGCTGACGGGAGGCAACCTGCTGCTCTGGCTTCTCCACACGCTCGCCGTCGCCCACGGCTGGAAGACGGAGTTCCACATGAGCGTGGCGGTCTGGGTCGGGTTCATCGCGCTCTTCGGCACGGCCGTGCAGACGGCGGTCGTCATGGTCGTGTATCTCGAGGAGGCGCTCGGCCGCAAGGTGGCAGCGGGCCCGCTCACACCGGCGTTGCTGCGAGAGGCGGCGATGGAGGGCGCGGTCCTGCGTCTGCGGCCGAAGCTGATGACGGTCTCGACCGTGGTGATGGGGTTGCTCCCCATTCTCTGGTCCACCGCGACGGGGTCTGAGGTCATGAAGCCGATCGCGGCGCCGGTCCTCGGGGGCATGGTGAGCTCCCTCTTCCACGTCCTGATCGTCACACCCGTGATCTGGACGCTGCTCAAGGAGCGGGATCTTGCGAGAGGGCGGCCGGTGTCTTAGGCCACGGGCGCGAGGCCCGAGCGCCGGAGGAGGTCTTCGATCTCATCCGGCGTCGCGCCGAGCTTGTGCGCGCCGGCGAAGAGGTCCGCGGCGTCCACGGGAAACCAGTTGCGCCGGGAGGCGTCCGAGAGGCCGATGACGTCGAGCGGTTCGATCGCAGCGCGGATCGCCGCGAGCAGCTCCTGGCGGCGCGCCGGGTCCCGCTGGAGGGCCAGCCGGCAACACGCCCGGAGCTCCGGGCCGAAGGTCGGATGGTCGCCGGAGAGGAACGACCCGGAGAGCCGCGGCCGGCCGAGGCGGCGCGCGGCCTCGGCGTAGCTCGCGGCGGCGAAGTAGAGGGTCGTCAGCGCGGCGAAGACCGGGAAGTCGTGGAAGCGCGCGTAGAGTGCCGATACGAGCAGCGCGGCCGTGTCCGCCTCGAAGAGTGTCAGGGCAGCGCCCTTCTCCAGTCTCGCGTCGAAGGAGGGGCCGCCCCAGTCGTCGCGGATCGCGGCGGCCAGGCGTTCGATGCCGAGAAGCGTGAGGGGAAAGCCGGTCGAGAGCATCGGGTCCACGAACGCCGCTGCCGAGGGGAGCAGGACCCAGCCGGGACCGGAGGCCGCGGCAGCGCGGAAAGGCATGGGCCGCCGGTGAACGAAGGGAATCGTGGGCCGAGCCCCGCCGCACTGAGCAGCGACCGTGGGGAAGCGGTCGAGCAACCGGTCCCACGCCGCGGCGCCGTCCGAGAAGCCGAGCTCGTGGGCCAGCGCGGGCTCGGCGGCCACACCCGCACTGACGAGGCCGTTGCCGAAGCGCAGGACCCAGATCCAGCCGCCGTCGAAGACGTGGTGCACGGCGGCGTCGTCGATCGCGTAGGGAGGCATCTCCGCGGACGGGAAGATCGGCAACTCGTCGAGACGGCGGACGCCCTGGAAATGCGCGTACAGCGCCTCGGTCTCGGGCAGGTTCGGGAAGCGCGAGGAGGACAGGGACAGGGCGCGATGCAGGAAGCCGCCCGGCCCCGACGCATCCACGACGAGCCGCGCGCGAAAGAAGGACTTCTCGCCGAGTCGCGTCGCTTCGAGCGCGATGCCGTCGGGGCCCCGTGACGCGATTGCGACCTCGGTGCGATCGAGGTAAACGGCGCCTGCGGCCTCGGCCTCCCCGACGAGGAAGCGGTCGAAGTCCGGCCGGTACCAATGCGTGTCGGCGACCTCGTCGTTCGGGCTCGCGGCGACGAGGATCTGGTCGCGGCGCCCGGGGTCCGCGCCAAACGGCCTTCCGTGCTCGTGCCCGTAAAACGTGAATCCGCGCTTCAGGCCGCAGCCGATCTCGGGATACGCCCGCTGCCACGCACCCCACGCCGCGAGGGGCCTGATGCGCGGGAGATCGTAGCGGTCGGCCAGCTCCTCGAGGACGAGGTTGGCCAGTGGCGACGAGGACTCGCCGATAGCGAAGCGCGGGTGGCTGCCGCGCTCGACGAGGACGACCGAGCGGCCGAGACGGCGCGCGATGAGGGCCGTGAGCGATCCGGCGAATCCGGATCCGACGACGGCGATGTCGAAGGACGCCGTCATGCGGTGCCGCCGCAGCCGGAGCAACCGAGGCGAGGCAGGACCCGCTGGGTCAGGTTCATCGCCGCGAGGCGCGAAGCTCTCCGTGGAAAGCAGGCCTCGCACCGACAGAAGCGCTCGAGATCCCAGAGATCGGCAAAGACCCGGCCGCGCCGCAGGGCGAAGCCGAAGTCGAGCGCGTCCTCGAGGACGGAAAGCCGCGGCTCGGAGAACGCGCCCGCCGCGGAGAGAGCCTCGAGGGCTCCGTTGCCCGCTCGCGTCGGGATGACGGCGACGGCAGAGGCGCCGCGCTCGAAGGCGTGCCCGATCGACCGCTTCGTCCAGGCCAGCCCCTCCGCTTCGTCGAGGAAAGGGAGACCGGCGAGGATGAAGGCGCGCAGGGCGATGCCGGCGTTGGCCAGAAACGCCGCGGCGGCGTCGAACTGCGCGAGCGTCATCCGCTTGTTCAGGCGCTCGAGGACCTCCGGATGGACCGTCTCGAGACCCATCGCGACCTCGAGCGTCCCGCCGAGGAGGTCGCGGAATCGGAGGCAGGCGTCGCCGACGAGGGCAGGATGGGACTCGACGATCACGCGCTCGAACGGGGCAAGCAGCGCCGCGATCGGGCCGAGGTCTTCGGGCGGGACCGCGCGCGGGTCGAAGAAGCTTCCGGCGTTGTAGAGCTTGACGCCGCGCGCCGGCGCCAGCGCCTCGAGCGCGGCGCGGATCTGCGCGGCGATCGCGCCGGGCGGGACCGGCTCCGTGAGCGTGCTCTTCCAGAGGTCGCACATGAGGCAGCGCCACGGGCACTCGCGATTGGTCAGAAAGATGGTCGCGATCGGAACGACCTCGCCCGATGCGGCGATCTCGTCTTCGACGAGCGCGGCGTAGGCGCGGCGCGGGTCGAGGGAATGTCGCGGCGGCCGCCGCTCGAGGATCCAGCGATCGCGCGCGGCGGCGCCCGCCGGGTAGGAATCGCTCAAGGCCCGGTCACGGATACAGGGAAAGGAAGTGGGAGCGATAGGCCGCCTCCGGGAGCGAGAGACGGCGCGCCGCGTCCTCCGGCGCGAGGGCGCCGTGCTGGAATCGGCGTTTCGGAAAGACCGGCATGTCGAGGCCGGTGACGGCTTTGACGCCGCGCGCGACGATGTCGCCCTTCAACGCATAGAGCTTCGCCGTGTCGCCGCCGGCCAACGCGGCAAACGGGATCGCCTCGGCCACCTCGATCACGCGGGGGCGCGTGAAGGGGCTGAAACCCTCGAACCCGCTCCACCGCAGGGGGGCCCAGGTGCGGCTGTAGGAGCGGCTCTGGCCTCCCGAGTAGGTCAGCGAGTGTTTCATGCGCCCGACGCCCCAGCCCTCCTGGTAGAGGAGCGGGTTCGAGACGACACTGCGGATCGTGAGCTCGGGATTCTCCTCGATCGGGTAGTCCTTGAGGTTCTCGTCGCCTCCGTCCCCGTCGAGGAGCAGCCTCCAGTCGGGGTAGCGCTGCCGGATGCCGCGACAGAGCGCGAGCGCCATCGCGGCGGACTCGACGTCGAGCGGCTTGTAGTCCTCGACGACGCGCACCGCCTCGAGCGGGTCGAGCGTCTCTTGCGCGACATCGATCGGCTCGAGGAACATCGCGAGGCCGAGGCTCTCGAGAAACACGCGGGCCTGGGCGAGGTCCGCGCCCCCGCCTGCGCCTGCCGAGAGCGTGAATGCCTTCAACCGTCCCGGATCGAGGCCGAGCCGGCGCATCATGTGGTACGTCACGAGGAAGACCGCGCCGCTGTCCACGCCGCCCGAGAAAGCGACGCCGATCGGTTCGCGCGCCGGCGCCGCCTGCAGCCATTTCGCGATCTCGTCGGCGAGCGCGCCGACGTAGAGAGGTCCGATCGCGGCCGGATCGGGCGCAAGGGGCTGGAGGCCGGGTGTGAAGTAGCGGCTGTAGGTCGGAGAGGGGTCGGGGCATCCGACGAGCTCGATCTCGACGACGTAGTGGGCCGGCACCATGCGCGTGTAGCTCGGATGGAACTGCCCGGCAAGCCCCTCCCGCTCGAGGAAAGCATGGATCGTGTCGATGCGGTCCGACACGACGAGGGCCGGGCCGGCCGCCTGTTTCGCCAGGAAGTACCGCATGGGCCGGTCGAGCGAGCGCGCGAGCCGCACGCGGCGGCCGTTGCGGGCGACGAGCGCGAAAGAGCCGTCGATCTCGCCGACGCTCTCGGGCGGGCCGCCGGCGACGCGCGCTCGGGCCTCTTCGATCGTCAGGTTGTGGATGCGGTTGGAGGCCGGGTCGGTGAGATCGATCACGCGTTCGACGTACTGGTCGGCCATGGCGCCCTCCTGAAGGTCCGCTCGCGAATCCTACCGCGGCGGCGAGACAATCTCCGATTAATCGTTTAGAATGAGAGAAATGGCGGTGGCATCGTCGGGTGAGGCCGCGTCGGCCGATGCGTCGGCGGCGGGCGGTTCTCTGGCCGCGCTCGTCGCGGCGGCGCGGCCCAAGCAGTGGATCAAGAATCTCGTTCTGCCGCTGCCGTTTCTCTTCGGCCGCGCGTTGCAGTCGCTCGACGGCTGGCTGCTCGCGGCTGCGGGGTTCGCGACCTTCAGCGCGATTGCGAGCGGCATCTACATCGTCAACGACGTGATGGACCGCGAGCGCGACCGCTCGCACCCCGAGAAGCGCCACCGTCCGCTGGCCTCGGGCCGGCTCGGGATCTCGACGGCGGTCGCCGCGGCCGCCGTCCTGGTGGGCGCGGGGCTTGCGGCTGCCTTCCTGCTGCGGCCGGATTTCGGCCGCTGGTGCTCGGCATACGCCGCGCTCATGATCGCGTACTCGCTCGCCCTGAAACGGATCCCTTTCCTCGAGGCCCTGATCGTGGCCGCCGGGATGCCGCTGCGGGCCCTGGCCGGGGCCGCCCTCGCCGGGGTGTCGCCGTCGCGCTTCCTGCTGATCTGCGCCTATCTCCTGGCGCTCTTTCTCGTCGCGGGCAAGCGCCAGTGGGAGTTTCATCACGCCGGCGTGCGGTCGTCGTCGGAGCACCGTCCGGCGCTCGCGTCTTACGGCGCGGAGGGGCTCGATTACCTTTTCATCGTGACCGGCCTTTCCACCGTCTCGGCGTACAGCGCCTACAGCGTGATCCCGGCGACGGTCGCCCACTATGGCGGCCGCACGCTGGCCGCGACCGTGCCGTTCGTCGTGCTGGGCCTCGCCCGGTACGTGCATCTGGTCTACCGCCGCGGGGGAGGGGGCAGCCCCACCCAGGCCCTCCTCGTGGACGACCCGTGGCTCCTGGTCATCGTGATGGGCTGGGTGGCAACCGCAGGATGGATTATCTATGGCCACTGATCGGGAAGTCGGGGGCACGCAGGGCCCCCCTCCACAGGAACGCAAGGTGCGTCTGGGCGTCGGGTTCCTCGCGTACAACGAAGAGGAGCTGATCGCGAAGACCGTCGCGGAGGCGGTCAGCTCACTCTCGGCGATTCCCAGCCTCACCTGGCACGTGGTCGTCGTCAACGACGGCAGCCGAGACCGGACGGGGGAGATCGCCGAGGAGCTCGCGAAGAAGGACCCGCGCGTCTCCGTCGTCCACCACGACGGGAACAAGGGCTACGCGGTCGCGACCGAGACGGCCCTGCGCAACGTGCCGGGCGAGGTCGTGATGGTCGTGGATGGCGACGGGCAGCACACGATGGCCGACGCGACGCTTTTCCTCGAGGCGATCGACCAGGGCTCCGACGTCGTCTTCTGCTGGAAGAAGGTGCGACACGACCCGGTCGGGCGCCTGATCCTGTCGCGCGGCCTGCGGGTCCTCTCCCACTGGATCCTGGGCTCGCCGCTGCATGACATCAACGCGGGCTGCCGGGCATTCCGCCGCGACGTCGCGCGGCGCATCGAGATCAAGCACCGCATCAACTTCGTCGGCGACGAGATCTATGCGCGCTGCCGCATCGCGGGCTGGAAGGTGACCGAGGTCGTCGTGCAGCACTTTCCGCGCGAGGCGGGGCAGTCGATCCACCGCCCGTTCAAGATGCTCGGCACGATCTGGCGCGTCCTCCAGTATCTCTTCGACCTGCGCAGCGAGATGCATCAGGCCGAGCGGCTCCGGCGCCTCGTGGCCAACAAGGGCAAGGCGCAGTGAGCGGCGGCATCGTCATCCTGGGCGCGGGGCCGACGGGCCTCGGCGCGGCCTACCGGCTGCGGGAGCGCGGCGAGGACGGTTTCGAGATCTACGAGCGCTCGGGCCAGGTGGGCGGCCTGGCCACGAGCTTCAGGGACACGAAGGGCTGGACGTGGGACGTGTCGGGCCACATCATCTTTTCGGGCTACAAGTACTTCAACGAGTTCCTCGGCAAGGTCCTCGGCTCCGATGGGATCCGCTGGATCGACCGCGAGAGCTGGATCAAGTTCGAGGACAAGTACGTCCGGTATCCCTTCCAGAATCACCTCTCCTCGCTGCCCGAAAAGGCCATGCTCGAGTGCCTGATCGGCCTCGTCGAATCGCAGACGATCGACAAGGACCGGGCGTTTCGGAACTTCGAGGAATGGGTGCTCGCGAAGTTCGGAGCGGGCGTCGCGAAGCACTTCATGAACCCCTACAACTTCAAGGTCTGGGCGACGCCGCTCGCGGAGATGGGGTACTACTGGATCGCCGAACGCGTCTCGGTCGTCGCGTGGCGCAAGGCGATCGAGACCACGGTCTCCTCGAAGACGACCGACTGGGGCCCGAACGCGAAGTTCGGGTACCCGCTCCACGGCGGCACCCTCGGCCTCTGGAAAGGCGTGCTGCCCTTTCTCGGCGACCGCGTGCGGTACCACAAGCGGGCCATCTCCGTGGACGAAGAGAAGCGCGAGATCACGTTTTCGGACGGAACGACGCGTGGCTACGACCGGCTGCTCACGACCCTGCCTCTCGAGGCGTTCGTCTCGAGGCTGCAGCATGCCCCGGAAAGGGTGCGCGAGGCGGCGCAGAAGCTCCTCTTCAATCGGCTCTTCTCGGTCGGCGTCGGGTTGAAGCGGCCCTCGCCTTCCGACAAGAACTGGATCTACTTCCCGAACCCGAAGACGCCCTTCTACCGCATGACGTACCTCTCGAACTACTCGCCGGAGATCGTCCCGGGAGGCGACACGAGCCGGTACTTCTCGGTCCTGACCGAGACGTCCTATTCGAAGTTCAAGCCGCTGCCGGAGGGCGACTTCGGCAAGGCGGTGGTGGACGGCCTCGTGGCCGAAGGCATCCTGCGGCCCAAGGACCTCCCGCTCATCGAGACGGTCTTTCTCATTCACGCCGGCCACTCGTACCCGATCCCGTCGGTCGACCGCAACGCTGCGCTCGAGACGATCCACGCCTACCTCGAGCCGCACGACATCTTCTCCCGCGGCCG
>Ga0209048_10000527_pt1 | contig 40592 bp, 30 predicted proteins | sample FrelakmetCRP12CR_FD_187146 | JGI IMG/M metagenome (GOLD analysis project Ga0209048, IMG submission 187146) | Freshwater lake sediment microbial communities from the University of Notre Dame, USA, for methane emissions studies - CRP12 CR (SPAdes)... | ecosystem: Environmental > Aquatic >...
TGAACGTTCCGGCAGCTGTTTTCCGGAGCGGAACGTGTAAACGTTCCGGCAGTACCGGAACCGTTACCGGTTCCGCTCCAAGAGAAATCCTGGCGCGAAAATCTTCGGACTGACGGCCAACTTCGGGTTGACGCGCATACGTAGCGCAGACCGTGAAGTAACGGCTGAACGGAATTATCGGCGCACGCTACTTCTTCAGCAACCCCGCCAGCAGCGCGGGCACCTGGGCGATGGCCGCGGGCACCTTCGCCGGGTCCTTGCCGCCGGCCTGGGCGTAGTCCGGCCGGCCGCCGCCGCCGCCGCCGGCCAGCTTGGCGACCTCGCCGATCAGCTTGCCGCAATGCACGCCCCGCTGCACCAGCGCCGCGCCGGCGCTGGCGATGAAGAACGCCTTGCCGCCGGCCGCGCTGCCGAGCACGATCAAATCGTCGGGCCGCTTCGCGCGGATCCCCCCGTGCAGGCCGCGGAGCGCATCGACATCCATCTCGCCCGCGTCGGCGGCGATCACCGGCACGCCGGCGACGTCCTGCGCCCTGGCGATCAGCTCGTCGGTACGGCCGAGCGCGGACTCGGCGGCCTTCTGCTTGAGTTCCTTTTCCAGCTTCTTCGCGGTGTCCTGCAGCGCGGCGATGCGGTCGGGAACGTCCTCCGGCTTGATGCTGAGCCGCTGGGCGACGGTGTGCAGCAGCTCGTGCTCCCGCCGGGCATAGTCCCACGCTGCCAGGCCGCAGACGGCCTCGATGCGGCGGATGCCGGCGGCGACGGAGCTTTCGGCCACGATGCGGAGCTGGCCAATGTCGCCCGTGGCGCGCACGTGCGTGCCGCCGCAGAGTTCCATAGACCAGCCGTCCAGCCCGCCGGGCCGGCCGCCGATCTGCACCACGCGGACAGACTCACCATACTTCTCGCCGAAGAACTGGCGGATCTCCTTGTGCGATTGGATCTCGACGTAGGGCTTCTCCTGCCAGGACACCGGGGCGTTGTCGAGGATGCGCGTGTTGACCGCGCGTTCCACCGCGACGAGCTGCGCGGGCGTCAGCGCGGCGCTGCTGAAATCGAAGGTCAGCTTCTCCGGCCCGACATAGGAGCCTTTCTGCACCGCATCGGGGCTCACCACCTGGTGCAGCGCCCAGTGCAGCAGGTGCGTCGCGGTGTGATGCCGCTGGATCGCGCGCCGGCGCTCGAGGTCCACGGTGAGCGTGAGCACATCCCCTGGAACAGGGAGCACGGGTTCATCTTGGGGGAGCGCGGCCATCTTGGCCGCATCTGCCGACATCTTGTCGGCAGAAGAAGCGCCCGGCAGGATGCCGGACGCAGCGGGCTGGAAGCCCGCGCTCCCTGTCTCAAGAAAATGCAGCCAGGCATTGCCCGCCTTCTGCGTATCCGTGATCCGCCAGAGCTGGCCGTGGCCTGCCAGTTCGCCCTGATCGCCCACCTGGCCGCCCATTTCGGCATAGCAGGCGGTCGCGTCGAGGATGACCGCGGTCCGGCCTTTGAGATTCAGCACGTCCTGCACTTTGACGGGGGTTTCCAGTTGATCATAGCCGATGAATTTGGTTTCCACGCTGACCTCCACCTGCGAGACCTCGATGATTTCCTTCTTTTGCGCCGCGCGGGCACGGGCCTTCTGCTCCGCCATCAGCTTTTCGAAGCCGGCGGTGTCCACCGTCAAGCCGCGTTCGCGCGCCATCAACTCCGTCAGATCCAGCGGGAAACCGTAGGTGTCGTAGAGCTTGAAAGCGAAATCGCCTGAGATCCGGGGAGCGGTCTTCTCTTCGGGGAGCGCGGGCTTCCAGCCCGCTGCGTCCGGCATCTTGCCGGACGCATCCTTCTGACGATCCTGCTCCCGCCCCGGATACCACATCCACTCATAATCCTGATCCGGCCCCACGACCCCGCTGGTCCATGGATTGGAACAGATATAGTGAAATTTCTCCTCGATATCGGCGTCGGAGCGCATCAAACGATCATGATATTCCGGTTCCCACAACGCACCCGCCTGCTGCTCCGCTTGATTGATCTGGTTGGCTGTAAACGACTTGATCGAATGGAGCAATTCGCCTAAGCCCCAGAAAATCGGTTGACCTTGAGGGTCCTCAGCCTTGATTTGCGGCTGGAACAGGAGATGCACGTGATCCGGCATTACACAAGCTGCCAGCAGGCGATAACGTATGGAATCAAAATGTCGAAGGGCGTTCAGCACAATCATGCGGCTGGCCTCTGACAGCGGCCGTCGTGCCTGCGTGGCAAAAGAAACATGATAGACGGCGTGCGGCCGTTCGTAATGCGGCAACCGTCGCTTCCAATAGCGCGCACCTGGCGCGTTGTCAGCCGTCCGGCTGGAAGCCGGACGGAGCGGGCTGGAAGCCCGCGCTCCCCCCAGAGAAGCTGGCGCCCCGCCCGCCGCTTCAGCATTGCCCGCGAGGGCGCGGGCCATCACAGGCGGGGCGCCTGTGCTCCCCTTCATAGCGTGCGCTCCCCGGACAAGCACCTCTACTTCCTCATTGAACATCTCGATCCCGCGATCCAGCGTCCGGTTGAACGCCTCTTCCTCGGTGCGGATGACCTGCTGGACCTGCTCCTGCTTCGCGCGGATTTCAGGGAAAACGTCGCCCATTCCGGCGGCGAGGACGTCCACGAGCTGGTAGAAGAACGGCTGATGAAAGCCGAGCGTGCGGCCGTAGCGGACGGCGCGGCGCAGGATGCGGCGCAGAACATAGTTGCGATCGGTGTTGCCCGGCAGGATGCCGTCGGCGATGGCGAAGGCGAGCGTGCGGATGTGGTCGGCGATGACGCGGAAGGCGACATCGCTCTGCTCCTGCTCGGTTGCGCCGGCGGTGTCGGGGGCCGGCAGGGTGGAGGTGTAGCGCCGGCCGGAGAGCCGCTGGATTTCGTCGAAGATCGGGCGGAAGACATCGCTCTCGTAGTTGGAGATGACGCGCGTGAAGTCGGTGAAGCCGCGCGTGCATTGCAGCACGCCGCTGGCGCGCTCGAAGCCCATACCCGTGTCCACGTGCCGCGCGGGCAGGGGGACGAAGGTGCCGTCGGCGTTGGCGTTGAACTGGATAAAGACCAGGTTCCAGATCTCGATGCACTCGGCGCTGCCCTTGTTTACCAGCGAGCCCTTGGTGTCGCCGCCGGGCGTCAGGTCCATGTGGATTTCCGAGCACGGGCCGCACGGGCCGGTGTCGCCCATCATCCAGAAGTTTTCCTTCTTGTTGCCGTTGACGATGTGGATTTTCGGGTCGAGTCCGGCTTTTTGGAAAAGGCCGGCCCAGATGTCCCAGGCCTCCTGGTCGAACTCGGCCGGATCGTTCTTCGCCTGATGGGGGCTGTACACCGTGGCGTAGAGCCGGGCGGGCGGGAATTTCCAGACCTGCGTCAGCAACTCCCAGGCCCAGGCGATGGCTTCCTGCTTGAAGTAGTCGCCGAAGCTCCAGTTGCCGAGCATTTCGAAGAAGGTGTGGTGATAGGTGTCCAGGCCGACGTCTTCTAGGTCGTTGTGTTTGCCGCCGGCGCGGATGCACTTCTGCGTGTCCGTTGCGCGGCCGGGCTGGTAAGGGCACGGCTGCCGGCCGAGGAAGATCGGCACGAACTGGTTCATGCCCGCGTTGGTGAACAGCAGGTTGGGCGAATCCGGCAGCAGGCTGGCGGAGGGCACGATGGTATGCTGCTGGGACCGGAAAAAATCCAGAAACGACTGACGCAGGCCTGCGGCGGTCATGATGTTCATAAAAAAGCCCTGTGAAAACAGGGGTTTCTTACCACACCCGCCGCAGCGGTGCAACGGCGCGCTTGCTCAGGCTGCGGGCGAGAACCACACTTCCACCCGCGGGGCAGCCGCAACGGCGAGGCCGGCTGGCAGCGTCGCCGGCTCGCGGAGCAGCCGCGCCGCCACATCGGCCTTGTCCGGGCCGGCGACGGCAAAGATCAGCCGCTGCACGCGGGTCAGCAGGTCGGGCGTGACGGATACGCGGCTGGGGCCGGACTCGCGCAGGACGGGAATGACCCAGCGGCCGCGGCTGCGCGCGAGGTCGTCGCGCGAAAACAGCGACGCCGTGTGGCCGTCGGCGCCCAAGCCCAGTAGGCCGAGCGTGAAGCTTCCGCCCCGCGCGAGGAAGGCGGCGAGGTCGTCGTGCCAGCGTTGCGCGGCAGCCGGCAGCGGCAGGGCGGTGGCCGCGCGAAGCACGCGCTCCGGCGGCAGGCCGACCGCCGCGATCAGCGACCGCGTAGCGCCATAGTTGCTCTCCGGCGCATCGTCGGACACCATACGCTCGTCGCTGAAGGTTAAGTGCAACCCGGCCGGCGGCGCGCCGCGCTCCGCGCCCAGCGCCTCGGCACAGAGCCGGTAGGCTGCCAGCGGCGTCCGGCCGCCGGCCAGCAGCACCGCGTACGGACCGGCCGGAGCCGACCGGAACTCGCCCAGCAGCAGGTTGGCCAAAGCCCGGTCCAGTTCCGCGCCGGATGAAAATAGACGGAGGTTCATGCCATCGGTTCCAGTTCCAGGCCATGCCGCGCAGCCAGTTGCGCCCGGCCGACGGGCCCACGGCTGCCGTAGGGATAAGGTTCCGGCGCTTCGGACTGCGCCTCGACCGCGTGCAGCGCGGCGTCGAAGATGTCCCATGCGGCGGCCAGTTCGTCAGCGCGAATGAACAGGCTCTTGTCGCCTTTGATCACATCCAGCAGCAGCGTTTCATAGGCTTCCGGGATGACCTCGGGAAACGCGGTGCGGTAGCGCAGGTTCAATTCCGAGGGCTCCAGTCGCAGGTTGAGGCCCGGCACCTTGTTGATGACCCGGTAAAAGATGGCCTCGTCCGGCTGGACCCGAATGACCAGTTCGTTCGGCGGCAGGTTGGGCAGGGCGTTGACGAAAAGATTCGCCGGCACGTCGCGGAACCGCAGGCGGATGGCCGCCAACGGGCCGTCAAGCGCCTTGCCGCACTCGACGAAGAACGGCACGCCGCGCCATCGCTCGTTCTCCACGCGGAGCACGGCGGCCGCATATGTCGCCGTGCACGAACCGGGCGGAATGCCGGGCTCGGCGCGGTAGGCCGGCCGCCCGCCGACGCCGCGTTCGGCGGCGGCATACTGACCCAGCACCAGGTCCTCCGGCCGCAGCGGCGGCACGGCCTGCAACACGCGTACTTTCTCATTCCGGATCGCCTGCGCGGCAAAAGCCGCGGGCGGCTCCATTGCCGTCAGCGCCAGCATCTGCATCAGGTGGTTTTGCATCACGTCGCGGACAATGCCGTAGTCGTCGAAATACCCCGCGCGCGTGCCGACGCCGAGATCCTCCTTCCAGACGATGTGCACGTCGCGCACATACGTACGGTTCCAGAGCGGCTCGAAGATCCGGTTGGCGAAGCGCAACACCAGCAGATTCTGCAGCACCTCCTTGCCCAGGTAATGATCGATCCGGTACGTCTGCTCGTCGATGAACACCCGGGCCAGCTCCGCAGCCAGTTGGTCGGACGAGGCGCGATCGCGGCCGAACGGCTTTTCAATCACCACGCGCGTCCAGGGCTCGCCGGGCGCGGCGCAGGCCACCAATCCCGTGTCGCCCAGCGCCCGCGCGGTGTCGGAAAAGATCGTGGGCGGTATGGCGAGATAAAACAGGCGCGCCCCTCCCAGCGAGCCGGCGAGCTGCCGCAGGCGGTCCGCCAGGTCGAGAAACGCGTCGCGCGAGCCGTAGTCGCCGACGACATAATGGCAACGCGCCAGGAACCGGGTCATCAGCTCCGCACACACCTGCGGTTCCGGCGTGTAGCGGCAGGTGAGCTTCTCCGCCGTGCGCGCCCGGAAGGACTCATCCGTCATGGGTGTGCGGGCGAAGCCCACCACGCGGAATTCCGCCGGCAGCAGCTTTTGCGCGTACAGCGAAAACAGCGCCGGCAGCAGCTTCCTCTGCGCCAGGTCACCCGAGGCGCCGACGATGATGATCGCGAGTTGTGCGGACATGTTTCACCTCCGCCCATCGCTCCATAGGACCTCCGTTGGCCAAATCATCCCGACCGTCGACAGTTTGCCATAATCAGCGCTTTTATCCAAGCATCTCTGCAGCATCGGAATCGAAAGGGTATCGCTGACCTTCTGTCCGCCTAGGGGCCTGTTCGGTGAAAGCGAACTATCTGGAATTCAGGAACCGCAGTGGGCCTTTGATTCGTGAGTTCAGGGGACCAAAGCAAGCTCAGCCGATTCCGATACCGAGGTGAGCCGACACTCCGGAGCGGTTAATGGGGACATGTCGGTACGGACGGGTGCTAGATGAAAAATGGTGCTCGGGGGGGGACTTGAACCCCCACGCCTTGCGGCACATGCCCCTCAAACATGCGTGTCTGCCATTCCACCACCCGAGCAGGGTACCGGCGGCAAGTTACCGCCTGGCCGCGCGCGGCGCAAGACTGATTTTCGCGCGCAGTCCGTTCTTGCGGAGCAGCCGTTCATCCGCTATGCTGCCGTGCTGTGCTTCGCCGGTGCGCGAAGGAAGGAGCCTTATGGGTTTGTTGGACATGTTTCGTAAATTGAGCAGCGGCGCCCCGGCCGGCGGCGCGCGCCGGATCATTGTGGACGCCTCCCGCTGGCCGGACGGCCGCGGTGCTGACCGCCAGTCGCCCCGCGACCAGGTGCAGGCGCTGCAACAGATCACACGCTTCGTGCGGCAGGAAAAGCTGGAGGCGCAGGTGGCCTTCGAGGGCCGCCCGCTGCGCGAGGTTTCCGAAGACGGCGACTACAACGGGCTGAAAGTGTGGTTTGCCGAGAAGCAGGGCGGCGTGGGCGACCTGGTCATCCGGCTGGTCCAGCGTTCCGGGCCCAAGGGGTTGCTCGTCTTCACGGCCGACCCGGCGCTGGGGGAGAAAGTCACCGCGCTCGGCGCAGCCCTCATGCACATTTCCACGCTGCGCAAGACTCTGGAGGGCGGTGCGGGCGGCGAACAGCAGGAAGCTTACGGGCCGCGGACCGGCGACCGGGACCGTGGTGGACGCCGTCGTTTCGGCGGGCGCCCGCCGCGCGAGGGCAATGGTGGCGGTGGTGGTGAACGCGGGCGCGGGCGCGGCCCGGGACCCGCCGGCGATGCCGGTTCGTCTTCGCCGCAGCACAGCGCGGCGGTGCGTAATCTGATTGATCTGGTGGAGGAACCCGTGCGCCCCCCCACCCCTCCGGCGGAGCACGCTCCCCAACCTCCGGCGGCACCACCTCCGGCGGCTGAACCGGCCCCGGCACCAGCACCGGCGCCAGCTCCTACGTCCGAGCCGCCCCCGGCGCAAACGTGACACAGGCGATATACGGCAGCTCGCGGTAGTGGCTGTCGTAATCGAGGCCGTAGCCAACCACAAACCGGTCCGCGATGGTAAAGCCGACATAATCGGCTTGGAACGGCGCCACCCGCCGCGCGGGCTTATCCAGCAGCACGCAGGTCCGCACGGTACGGGCGCCTTTTTCCAGCAGAGCAAGTTGCGCAAAGCGTAGCGTCCGCCCGGTGTCCAGGATGTCGTCCACCACCAGCACATCCGCGCCGGCTATTTCTTCGCCGACGTCCTTCGTCATCCGCACCGTGCCGGAGGACGCGGTGCCCACCCCGTAACTCTCCAGTGTGATGAAATCAATCCGGGGCCGCGCGCCCTGGCGGTACAGCCCGCGCACCAGGTCGGCGAGAAACATGAAGCTGCCGCGCAGGATGCCGATCAACACCACGTTGTCGCCGCAGCAGCTCCCGGCCAGTTCGTGGACCAGTTCGTCAATCCGCCGCCGGATTTGTTCCTCCGTCAGCAGCACGTCGCGGATGTGATGCGGTTGCATGGCGCCTTGCTTTCATCCTGACCGGCCGCGATGGTACCCTTTCCCGCGCCCGATTTCCAAGTACGGGCTAAGCGCCCCCCATCCCCGCGGAAGGGCGGCACCTGGATCCGCGCATTCGACCGCAGACGACCGCGGTTTGCCTCGCGCTGGTTGGATTGGTGAGCAGCCCACCCCCGGCCACCCTCCGGTACCAGGCGGTTCCCGCCGCCGGGCGGCCAGGCTTAATCCCGTTGGCCCGCCGGCTCCGGCACCAACACCGTCAGCGCCTTGGGCAGGACGTTGATGGTGACGTGGGACTGCTGCGTTTCGACGAGTTCACCGTCCACTTGGATCGGTGCCGGCTGACGGCGGCGGACGTACAGTTGATGAAACCGGCGCGACAGCACGCCCGGGACCTGATTGAGCGTGCCGTTGAACAGGCGATTGATGCTCGTGAGCAGGCGCGGAAAATCCTGTTCGGCAATGACCACCAGTTCGAGCAGGCCGTCATCGGGCCGGGCGTGCGGCGCGATTTTCGCGCCGCCGCCGTACTCGGTTAGGTTGGCGATGGTGAACAGCATGGGGTTGGGGAAATGCAGGGTCTCCGCACTGTCGAGCACGACCTCGAAGGGCTGGCGCTCGTAGGCGATGAACTCGATGGCGCCGGCCAGAAAATAGGGCACGATGCCGCGCACCGGCGAACGTTGGAACGAGCGCACCAGCGCCGCGTCCCATGCCAGGCCGCAGGTGACGAAAAACGGCCGGCCGTTGGCGGTGCCGACATCAATCCGTTTGCGCCGCGCCGTGGCCAGCGCGCGCGCGGCGTCCTCGGGTTTGAGGGGGATGTTGAAATGGCGCGCGAACCCGTTGCCGCTGCCCGTCGGAATGACACCCAGAGCCACGTGGCTGTTCAACAGCGCCTGGCCAACGGTGTTGACCATGCCATCGCCGCCGGCAATCAGCAGGGTGTCCAGACCGTTGCTGAGCGCGTGCTGGATCTTGCGGCGGCCGTCCTCCGGGTCCCGGCTGACCTGGAAGGTGAGGTCCATCTCCGGCCGGTTCCAGTGTTTGTAAACGACCCGGGCAATGGCGCTGAACGTCCGACCCATCTGGGCGCGCGGGCTGACCAACACGAGGACCTTCTGCGGGCGGGGGCTCATGGCGTTTCAGAGGACGGGGCCGCCGGCAGGCCCAGCCGCGCGCGCACGGCAGCGATGGTCTCCGTCGGGGTGGTGTACAGGATGGACGGAATCCCGAACTCCTCGGCACTCTCGACATTCTCCGGCCGGTCGTCAATGAAGAGACAGGCCGCGGGCTGGAGACCAAATTTGGCGAGCGCCCGTTCGTAGAAGGCGCGGTGGGGTTTGACCGCGCCGAGCTGGTACGAAATGGCATCGCCGGTGAAGAAGTTGAGCGCCGGGAAACGCTCATACACCCAGGGGAAGTGCATATCGCCGGCGTTGCTGCAGAGGTAGATGGCGTAGCGCTGCGCGAGTTCGCGGGCAAAGGCGATCATCGGCTGGTTTTCCGAGAAGATGTCCAGCCAGATGTCGCTGAACTGGTGAAACGTGCCGCGAAAGCCGGTCAGCGTGACGAACCGGCTGAAAAATTCCTGGGCGGTGATGTCGCCGCGTTCGTACTCCACCACCACCGGATCACGCGCCACCAGCCCGAAAAACTGCTGACTGTTCACGCTGTGCCGGGGATCGCACAACGGCACGATTTTGCTCAACCCGGCGGTGTAGTTGATCTGCAACAGCACAACGCCCAGATCGAACAGGAGGCTGGTGGTGGGCTGATCCATGTGTATTTATTACGGGAAAACCCGCCGCAGTGCAAGGCGGCAGACGACCCAGGGGTAAGGCCCCAGTCGCACGAGGGTACTGGGGTTCGCTTGCGATGCCCATGGGCGCAGCAAGACTGCGCCCCTGCATGGGTGACGCACGGGCCGCGGCGGATGGCCTTTCTGCGAGGCTGGCTTCAAGGTCCACTCCGGTTCCTGCTTTCCTGAGTTCCAAATTGATCTCTGTCGCCGAACATGCACCTGGGCGTACAGCGCCGCCCGTAGTCCGCGGACGGAACGTCGCACGTGCCTCACGGCGCAGTCTGATCGCGCAGGAAAGCCGGCCCGTATTTGTCCAGTAGTGCGGCGCTGTTGGTCCAGCCGGCGGTGGTCAACTCGGCGAGCGTCTCGCCGGAGTCGAAGACCAGCCGGAGCGCGGCGGCGGATGCGCTCAGCCGCAGGCCGCGACCATCCGCCAGCCGGTAGCGCGCCAGCTCGCCGGCCTCCAGGAATTTCGGCTCCTGCGGTTGCGGCTGATTCTCGCCCCAAAACCGCGCCAGCGCAAACGCGCCGAATTCCAACGCCGTGCAGGCCCTGGCCGCGGTGCGCGGCGGCAGCCCGAACGCCTGCCGCTCTTCGTCCGTCAGCAACGCGTCCAGCGTCAGCCGCGCGCCGCCGGGCGCCTGGGCGCGCAGCGCCTCCGCCGGCGCTATCGGCTGGGCCGGCAGGCCGCGCATACCCGGCCCGCCGAAGTCCACGAACGGCAGCGCGGCCTCGCTCGCTTCGCCCACGACGCCGATGGCGACCGCGGCCAGGCCGTTCTGGTCGAGCGTCGCGCGCAGCAGTTTGAAAAACACGCGCTCACTGGCGGGCGTGTCCGCCGGTGGATCGGCCAGCCCGACGGCATCCGCATCCATGGCGCGCACCGCGGCGAGCAGCTCGCCGACGCGCTGCTGCCGCCAGGCTTCGTCGTCCCAGCGCGGCTGGGCGGGCGGCGGTTGCAGCATGACGTGATAGCCCATGCGCCGCACCGGACCGGCCATGAGCGCCGCGTAGGGGTGCGCCGCGCCGGCGGCCGGCCCGTTACCCGCGACGAACAGCACTTTGTCGGCATCCACGACGCGCTGGAGGTTATCGAGCCAGGCGTGGTGGAGCGCCTGGCTTTTTTCCCAGCCCGCGCCTGGTACGGGCGCGCACCACGGCGGGTCGAACACGGTGAAGGCGACGTTCTGCGCCCACGCGGTCGGCCGCTGGTCCCGCGGCGAGATGCTGTGCGTGCGCGCCAGATAATCCTGCCAATGCTGCGCGCCCCAGTTGGCGCCGCCGAGATATTGCCGGATCAGCCAGCGCGCCGGGCCGCGCCCCGGCGAACGCAACGTCAGCGTGCTCGCCGAGCGCCCGTCGTCGCGCGCCAGCGTGGCGTTGCGTTCGAGCGCGGGGTCATCGAGCAGCAGCAGCAAGCCGCCGCTCCGGGCTTGCAGCAACAGGTAGCGCTGCCGCAGCGGCCCGGCATCGGCGTGCCGCGGCGTCAGCGCGGCGGTTGGCACGCGCACCGCCCAGACCGCGGGCTCCGTCTGCGTCAGCGCGGCGGTCGTCTCGTCGGCCTTGAGCCACTCGCTGCCCTGGGCCTCGGGGATCGGCGCGCCGGCGCCGAAGCGGACCTCCTCCTCGGTCAGCTTGTTCCGCCAGCGCGTCAGCCAGCCGTCGCGGAATTCCAGCTCCAGTTGCGCCGTGGCCACCGTCTGCGGCGCGCCGGCGCGCACGGCGCCCGCGAGGCTGACGGCCAGCCACACGGCGCCCACGATGATGTTCCGTTGCATGCGTCCCCATCCCGTACCCGGCCCCGGCGTGATTCTGTTAGCCAGGCGTCCTGGGGCGGGCTCCGCCGCAGCCCGGCTTGCGCTTGCCGGGGGCAGCGGTGTCCGTTACCTTAGCGTAAATGTTACGAGGGAACCATGGCAAAGAAAAACGGCGGCGGACCGGCAACGGCGGAGAGCATGGCGCAGCAGCAGCGCGACATTTCGGTGTCGGAGTTCTTCCTTAAGAACCGGCACCTGCTGGGCTTCGACAGCCCGCGGCGCGCGCTGCTGACGGCGGTCAAGGAGGCGGTGGACAACTCGCTCGACGCGTGCGAGGAAGCCGGCCTGCTGCCGGAGCTCAGCGTGGACGTGGAGCAGCTCGCGGAGAACCGTTTCCGCGTGACGGTGACCGACAACGGGCCGGGCATCGTGCGCCAGCAGATCCCCAAGATCTTCGCCAAGCTGCTCTACGGCTCGAAGTTCCACCGGCTGCGCATGAGCCGCGGCCAGCAGGGCATCGGCATCAGCGCGGCGGGCATGTACGGCCAGCTCACCACCGGCGCCGCCACCCGCATTCTTTCGCGGATCAAGAAGGGCAAAATGGCGCACGCCATCGCCGTGCAGATCGATACGCGGCAGAACAAGCCGGCGATCCTCAGCGACGAGGAGGTGGCCTGGCGGCCCACGTTCCAGGCCGTGGATGCCGCGGGCCAGCCCGACGGCGAGCCGGCGGTCGCCAACCACGGCACCAGCGTGTCCATCGAGATGGAGGCGGCCTACCAGCGCGGCCGGCAGTCGGTGGACGAGTTCGTGAAGCAGTGCGCGATCGTCAACCCGCACCTGACGCTGCACTACCGGCTGACGTTGCTGACGAAGGCGGAAAAGGAAGGAACTACAGCCCCTGCAACTCCGGCTTCAGGTCTCAAGTCTCAGGCCTCAGCTCCTCTAACTCCGGTTTCAGGGTTCAGGGTTCAGGGTTCAGGGTTCTCTTCCCAGGTCTCCGCCGTGACCTATCTGCGCGCCGTGAAGGACATGCCGGAGATTCCGCAGGAGATCATGCCGCATCCGCACGGCGTCGAGCTGGGCCTGTTGATGCAGATGCTCAAGGACTCCACCAGCCGCACCCTGCGCGCCGCGCTGGCCAACGACTTCTCCCGCATGAGCGACCGGACCGCGCGGGAGATCTGCGAACGCGCCGGGCTGAATCCGAAGGCCAACCCGACGCGCATCGCGCACCAGGAGAGCGAGGCGCTCTACAAGGCCATCCAGGATACGAAGCTGATGCGGCCGCCGACGGACTGCCTGTCGCCCATCGGCGAGGCGCAAATCCTCGCCGGCCTGCAGAAGGAGATCAAGGCCGACTTCTACACCGCCGTCACGCGCGAGCCGGCGGTGTACCGCGGCAATCCGTTCCAGATCGAAATCGGCCTGGCCTACGCCCGGCCGCAGGAGAACGAGGGGCTGGGCAACGAGGAGCCGATGCGTGTGCTGCGCTTTGCCAACCGCGTCCCCCTGCTCTACCAGGCCGGCGCCTGCGCCATCACCAAGGCCGTGATCGGCGTCAACTGGAAGAACTACAGCCTGAGCCAGCCCAAGGACGCGCTGCCGCTCGGCCCGGTCGTACTGCTGCTCCACATGGCCAGCGTCTGGGTGCCGTTCACCAGCGAGAGCAAGGACGCCATCGCCGGCTACGCTGAGATCATCGATGAGCTGACGCTCGGCCTGCAGGAATGCGGGCGCCGCCTCGCGGTCTTCCTGCACAAGCGCCATCGCGCCTTGGAAGCCGAGCGGAAGCGCAGCTACATCGAGCTGTACATTCCGCACCTCGCCCGCGGCCTGAAGGACATCCTCAAGCTCAGCGACAAGGAGGAAGGCAAGATCGTCCACGATCTGAAGAAGATGCTGGAGAAAACGCATTTGGATGTATGAAACAGTCGGTGGTCAGTGGTTGGTGGTCAGTTGTAGGACCGCCAGAGCCAATGTCCACAGACAACGGACAACGGACTACGGACAAAGGACTTCTTATGAGTAAATCCATCCCCTCCGCGCCGGAAATCATCTCGAAGAAAGCCGCCGCGCAGAAAATCGTGACGGTGGCGGGCGAGATTCACACGGATATCGTCAAAAAACACCGCAAGCCGGAAATGAGCTTTCCGATCCGGTCGCTGCAGAACGTCCGCTACGACGTGAAGCGCGGGCACTTCGAGATCCTCGGCAAGACCGCGACGCGGACGCTGTCTTACAACACGGTCAAGACGTTCGCCCAGTCCATGCGGCTGCTGGCGACGACGAAGAACGACCTGCTCGACCGGGACGACATCGCCGGCAAGCGCGAGGTCTATTACAACAGCAAGAGCTGGGGCGAATGCCGCTTCGACGAGCAGCCGGAATCCGACACGCTGCTCGACGACATCGAGGCGATGCTCGCCATCAACCGCGAGCAGCTTGGCTACATCCCGGAGGAGCGCGGCGGCGAGGTCACCGGCCCGCTGGTCGTGATTGACCAGGATCCGGGAAGCGGCAAGGACATCCACATTGATTGTACCAAGCTCGGCACCGGCGCGTGGAGCATCCCGTCGCGCGTCGAGCACCTGCGCTTCGAGGCGGGCCGGGCGAAGTTCATCCTCGCCATCGAGACCGCGTCGCTCTTCCAGCGCCTGGTGCATCACCGCTACTACGAGAAGGCGCACTGCATCCTGATCTCCATGAGCGGCGTGCCGACCCGCGCCTGCCGGCGCTTCATCCGGCGGCTCGCCGACGACCAGCGGCTGCCCGTGCTGGCCTTCACCGACGGCGACCCCTACGGCTACTGCAACATCTACCGCACGCTGAAGGCCGGCTCCGGGCAGGCCGCGCACATCAACCGCTTCTTCTGCGTGCCGCAGGCGCACTACCTCGGCGTCACGCCGCAGGACATCCACGACTACCAGCTCGAGGACGCCACGCATCCGCTGGAGGAGGCCGACATCAAGCGCGCGAAGGACGCGCTGAAGAACGACCCCTTCATCCAGCACCACAAGGAATGGCAGGCCGCGCTTGACCACATGCTCAAGCTCGGCGTCCGCGTGGAGCAGCAGGCCTTCGCCAAGCACGGCTTGAACTTCGTCCTCGACACCTACCTGCCGGACAAGCTGAAGAAGGCCAAATTCCTACCCTGAAAGGCCGCGTGCGGCAGGTAGTCGGCGATGGACTCCGACAAAGATATTTGTGGGCGGGGCTTCCAGCCCCGCGTGACTGTGATGTGCGCTTGGGTTCGCGGGGCTGCTCGTGCTTCGTAGCGAATGGGCTCCCTGCTCTGCGAAGCCGAGTCGCCACTTCGCAGAGTAGCAGAAGCCCCGCCCACCAGAAGGCGCGCCCGGGGGCGCGGCAATGTTGACATCCATATGCCCGGAATGTATGCTTTGATGCATGCGAACCACATTGACACTACAAGGGAACCTGCTGGATTACGTCCGTCGGCGGGCAGCCGAGGAGCATTGCACCATGGCCTCCATTATCGAGGATGCCCTGCGGCGTGAGCGCGCCCTGAAGGCTGAACGCAAGGGACGCCGCCCACTGCGGTTGCCGGTGTTCGGTGGGCGCGGCGTGCGGCCGGGGGTGAACCTGGACAACACGGCAGAACTGCTGGACCGCATGGAAGGCCGCTTGTGATCCTGATGGACGTCAATGTGCTGGTGTATGCCCACCGCAAGGACGCGGAACGCCATACGGACTACCATCGCTGGCTGCAAACGGTGTTGGCAGGCGATGCTGGGTTTGGTGTGGCGGATAACGTCTTGTCCAGCTTTGTGCGCATCGTGACCCATCCGCGCATCTTCGATCCGCCGACGCCGCTCCCGCAGGCGCTCGCCTTTGCCGAAGTCTTGCGAACGCACCCCGCTGCGACGCTGGTGCAACCCGGCCCGCGGCATTGGGAACTTTTCTGCAAGCTGTGCCGGGAGTCAGGGGCCACCGGCAACTTGGTCAGCGCTGCTTGGCTGGCGGCCCTCGCCATCGAATCCGGTTGCGAATGGATCACCACCGACCGCGATTTCGCCCGCTTCCCCGGCCTGCATTGGCGGCCTCCGCTACTGCCCGCCTGAACTTCGTCCTCGACCGGGACTTGCAATTTAATGGGAGAAAATGCGTTTATGGGGGGAGTAACGCATGCTCGTGGGGCCTTATGAAGAAAATCATGATCTGGGCGGTGGTGCTGCTCCTGGCCGGCTGGCTGGGCTGGCGCCTGTGGGAGACGGTCACGGCGCAGAAGAACGGGAAGAAAAACAAGGAGACGGGTCCGGTTCCGGTGACGGTGGCCCCGGTTGAGCAGAAAACCATGCCGGTGGAACTGCGGGCGTTCGGCAACGTGGAGGCCCTGGCCACGGTGGCGGTCAAGGCGCAGGTCACCGGGCTGTTGTCGAAGATTCACATCGCCGAAGGGCAGGACGTCCAGGCCGGCGACCTGCTGTTCACCATTGACCCGCGTCCGCAGCAGGCGGCGCTCCAGCAGGCCGCGGCCAATGTCGCGCGCGATCGGGCGCAACTGCGCAACGCCGCCAAGGAGTCCGCGCGCCAGCAGGAGCTGCTGCAGAAAGGGCTGGCGGCGGAGGATGCCTGCGACGCCGCGCGCACGGCGGCGGAAGCGCTGACGGCGACCGTGCAGGCGGAGGATGCCGCCCTGACCAACGCCCAGTTGCAACTCGAATATTGCTTCATCCATGCGCCGATCGGCGGACGGACGGGCGATCTGCTGGTGCGCGAAGGCAACCTGGTGAAGGCGGGCGATGTCAGCCTGCTGAGCATCAATCAAATCCATCCCATCCTGGTCCGCCTGGCCGTGCCGCAACAGGACCTGCCGCGGATCCGGCAGCAGCAGGCCGCCGGCGCGCTGGCCCTGGCGGCGTATGTCGCCGGGGACGACCGCGCACCGGAGCGGGGCACGCTGACGTTCATCGCCAACGAGGTGGACCGCGCCACCGGCACCATCACGCTCAAAGGCACCTTCCCCAACGAACAGCAACGGCTCTGGCCGGGGCTGTACGTCAACGTGGTCCTGACGATCGCGCAGCAGCCGGAGGCGCTGGTGGTGCCCATGCGGGCCATCCAGACGGGCCAGCAGGGCGCGTATGTCTTTGTGATCAAAGCCGATCAGACCGCCGACCTCCGGCTGGTCCGGGTGGACCGCACCCTGGGCGCCCAGGCCATCATCGCCCAGGGTCTGCAGCCGGGCGAGCAGGTGGTCACGGACGGGCACTTGCGCCTGCTACCGGGCGCGCGCGTGACCGTCAAGCAGTCGCCGGAGGCCGGGCCGACCGCCGCGCCATGAACATCGCCGAACCTTTTATCCGCCGTCCGGTGACGACCACGGTCGTCACGCTGAGCATCATGCTGTTCGGCTTCATGGGCTACCGCCTGCTGCCGGTGAACGACTTGCCGAACGTGGATTTCCCCACCATCCAGGTCAACGCCAACCTGCCCGGCGCCAACCCGGAGACGATGGCCTCGGCCGTGGCCACGGTGCTCGAACGCCAGTTTTCCACGATCGCCGGCGTGGACTCGATGACCTCCGCCAGCGGCCAGGGCTCCACCACCATCACGCTCCAGTTCAACCTGAACCGCAGCATTGACTCCGCCGCGCAGGACGTGCAATCCGCCATCGCGCGCGCCGCCAAGGACCTGCCGCCAGACATGCCCGCGCCGCCGTCCTACCAGAAGGTCAACCCGGCCGATCAGCCGATCCTGTACATCGCGCTCACCAGCCCGACCCTGCCGCTGTCCGCGCTGGATCAGTACGGGGAGACGCTGATGGCGCAGCGCATCTCCATGGTGAACGGCGTGGCGCAGGTGCTGGTGTTCGGCGGCCAGAAGTACGCCGTCCGCATCCAGGCGGATCCGCAGGCACTGGCCAGCCGGGGCATCGGCCTGGACGAAGTCGCCGGCGCCATCCAGCAGGGCAACGTCAACCTGCCCACCGGCATCCTCTACGGACCCAACCGGGCCTTTTCGGTCAAGGCAGACGGCCAGTTGCTCAACGCCGCCGCCTACCGACCGCTGATCGTCACGTACCGGAACGGCGCGCCGGTCCGGCTGGAGGAAATCGCCCGGGTGTTCGACAGCGTGGAAAACAACAAGGTCGCCGCCTGGTTCTGCTCCAGCAACCAGCAGCCGCGCTCGATCGTGCTGGCGGTCCAGCGCCAGCCCGGGGAGAACACGCTGGCGGTGACGGACGCCGTCAAGGCGCTGCTGCCCCTGTTCAAGAAGCAACTGCCCGCCTCGGTGGAAATGAACATCCTGATCGACCGCAGCCTGCCCATCCGCGCCTCGTTCGAGGATACGCGCTTCACGCTGATGCTGACGCTGGTGCTGGTCGTGCTGGTCATCTTCCTCTTCCTGCGGAATTTCTCGGCCACCGTGATTCCCAGTCTGGCCCTGCCGGTCTCGATCGTCGGCACGTTCGCCGTGATGTACGTGCTAAACTACAGCCTCGACAACCTCTCGCTGATGGCCCTGACGCTGGCCATCGGATTCGTGGTGGACGACGCCATCGTGATGCTGGAGAACATCGTCCGGCACCAAGAAATGGGCAAGGACCGCTGGCAAGCGGCGCTCGACGGCTCCCGGGAAATCGGTTTCACCATCGTGTCCATGACGATCTCGCTGGCGGCGGTGTTCATCCCGGTGTTTTTCATGGCCGGCATCGTCGGGCGGCTGTTCCGCGAGTTTGCCGTGACCATCGGCGTCGCCGTGCTGGCCTCGGGTTTCGTTTCGCTGACCCTGACGCCGATGCTGTGCAGCCGGTTCCTGCGCGCCCCGACGTCCATCCACCACGGCCGGATCTATGCCTTCACCGAACGCGGTTTCCAGGCCATGCTGCAGTTCTACGAACGGACCCTGCGCGGGGTGCTCCGGCATCAGCGCGGCACCATGCTGTGGTCGCTGGTGGTGCTGGTGGCCACGGTGGCCCTCTTCAAGATCGTGCCCAAGGGGTTCCTGGCCAGCGAAGATCGCGACCAGTTGATCGGCACGACGGAGGCGCAGGAGGGTATTTCCTACGCGGCGATGCTGGCCAAGCAACAGCAACTGGCCGCCATCCTGCAAAAGGATCCCGACGTCGAGTCCTTCATGTCCAGCGCCGGCGTGCGCGACGGCACGGCCAACCGGGGCCGGTTCATCATCCGGCTCAAGCCGCGCGCCGAGCGCCGCCTGAATGCGGAAGCCGTCCTGCAGGCGCTGCGCCCGAAGCTCAACTCCGTGCCGGGCATCAGCACCTTCCTCCAGGTGCCCCCGACCATCCAGATCGGCGCCCGCTTTACCAAGAGCCTGTACCAGTACACGCTGCAGGGCCTGGACACCCCCGAGCTGTACAAGTGCGCGGGCCGCCTCCAGGAAGCCATGCGCAAGCTGCCCGGCTTCCAGGACGTCACCACCGACATGCAGCTCAACAACCCCGAGCTGCGGGTGGACATCCGGCGCGACCTCGCCTCGTCGCTGAACGTCACCGCCACCCAGCTCGAGGACGCGCTGTACAACTCCTACGCCTCCCGCCAGGTTTCGACCATCTATGCGCCGGACGATCAGTATCAGGTCATTCTCGAGCTGCTGCCGGAATACCAGGCCAACCCCGCGGCGCTGGCGCTGCTCTATGTCCGCTCCGGCGCCGGCAAGCTGGTGCCCGTCAGCGCCGTGGCCGGCCTGCAGGAGGGCTTCGGGCCGCTGTTCATCAACCACTCGGGCCAGTTGCCGTCGGTGACGATTTCGTTCAATCTGCAGCCGGGCTACGCCATCGGCGACGCCGTCCGGGCGATTGATGGCCTGGCCCGCGAGACCATCCCGCCCGGCATCAGCACCACCTTCCAGGGCACGGCGCAGGCCTTCCAGGCCTCGCTGAAAGGGATGGGCCTGCTGCTGGCGATGGCGGTCCTGGTGATCTACATGGTGCTGGCCGTGCTGTACGAGGACTTCTACCACCCGATCACCATCCTGTCGGCCCTGCCCTTCGCCGGTTTCGGCGCGCTGGTGACGCTGCTCCTGTTCAAGGCCGAGCTGTCCATCTACGCCTTCGTCGGCATCATCATGCTCGTGGGGTTGGTGAAGAAGAACGGCATCATGATGGTGGACTTTGCCGTCGAGGCCCAGCACAAGGAGGGCAAGTCGCCGGAGGAGGCGATTTTTTCGGCGTGCCTGATCCGCTTCCGCCCGATCATGATGACCACCCTCGCCGCCCTGATGGCCGGACTGCCGATCGCCTTCGGCTACGGCGCCGGCGGCGAAGCGCGCCGCCCGCTGGGCCTGGCCGTGGTCGGCGGGCTGCTGTTCTCCCAGACGCTGACGCTGTACGTCACGCCGGTTTTTTTCCTCTATATGGATAAGCTGCACGCCGCGTTCCGCCGGAAGCTTCACATCCAGGCGCGCGCGCCGGTCGCGGCCGCGTGAAGAAGGCGGGGAAGGTAAGAGTGGGTTCAGGGTTTCCTCCTAGCGGAGGACTTTCAGCAGGGTTCAGGGTTCAGGTCGTCAACCGCAACCGGAGAAAAAAATGTTTTGCCAGCACATCACGGCTTGCGCAATGGAGATAGGGCGGTCGCGCCGCGACCGCCGTTCCGGCAAATTTACGAACGGGCTCGCCATCGAACCTACGTGGGCGGGGCATCTTGCCCCGCGCGCGGGGCTGGAAGCCCCGCCCACAAGGGCTTTGAACCTGGCGCGTTGGACCGCCGCGGCCCTATGCTTTCTTGCTGGCAGCCTGTTGTCCGCCGCCGCCGAAAAACCCGTCCCGGCAGAGGCGCTCGTCCTGACCGTGGACAGCGCCGTGCTGTTCGCGTTGGAGCACAACCAGGCGCTGGCGGTGGAGCGGCTTAATCCCGCCATCACGCGCACCGGCGAGCAGCGCGAACGCGCCGTGTTCGACCCGGTGCTCACGGGCAACATCAGCCGCATGGAGGGCCAGGGCCTGCAGCAGTCGCCTTCCAGCACCAATAACCTCCAGACCACCCTCGGCACGAACGCGGCGGGCGTCGCGCTGAGCGCGCAACTGCCGACCGGCACCCGGGTCGCCGTCGGCGGCAGCTCGGTGGTCGCCGATCCACTGTTCACGGGCGGCGCATCCCTGGCCGCCACGCGCGTCGGTGTGACTGTGTCCCAGTCGCTGCTGCAGGGCCTGGGCACGGGCGTCAACCTCGCCAACCTGCGGCAGGCGCGGCTGGACACGCAGATGTCCGTGTACGAATTGCGCGGCCTGGCTGAGACGCTCGCGAGCGGCGTGGAGCAGACCTGCTGGGATTACCTGCTCGCCAACCGGCAGATTGAAATTGTCCGCGCCTCGCTGCAACTGGCCGAACAGCAGTTGGCGGAGGTCCGGGAGCGGATCGCCATCGGCAAATTGGCGGCCGTCGAGCGCGCCGCCGCCGAGGCCGAGGTCGCGCTGCGGCGCGAAGCGCTGATTGACGCCGAAAGCCTGCAGGCCACCACGCGCCTGCACCTGCTCCGCCTGCTCAATCCGCCCGGCGCCGATCTCTGGGCCCGGCCCCTGAACCTGCAGACGCAGCCTGATCTGTCCCGCGCCGCACCCGATCCGGTCGAGGACCACGTCGCCGTGGCGCTGCACTTTCGTCCGGATTTGAACCAGGCGCGGCTGCTGGTGCAACGCCAGGAGCTCGAGGTCGTCAAAACCAGGAACGGCCTGCTGCCGAAACTGGATTTCTTCATCACGCTCGGCCGCACCGGCTACGCCGCAACATTCGCCGACGCGCTCCGCGGCAAGGAGGACCAGGGCTACGACGTGGCCGTGGGGCTGGCCGGCACCTTCCCGCTGGCCAACCGCGCGGCCCGCGCCGGCCTGACGCGCGCCACGCTGAGCCGCGACCAGGCCCTGCTGGCCGTGCAGAACCTCAGCCAGCTCGTGCAGGAAGACGTGCGCGCGGCGCACGTGCAGTTGCGCCGCGCCCGGGCGCAGGTGGACGCCACCCAGGCCACGCGGCGGGCCGAGGAGGAGAAAACGCGGGCGGAGGTGGAAAAATTCCGCGTCGGCAAATCCACCTCACTGCTCGTGGCGCAGGCCCAGCGCGACCTGCTCCAGAGCCGCCTCAACGAAGCCCAGGCCGATGCCGGCTGCTTCAAGGCCCTGGCCGAACTGTACCGGCTCGACGGCTCCCTGCTCGCCCGCCGCGGCCTGGTCGTGGCCGAGACGGAAGTCCGGCCCTGACTGCCGGGACTGCCATCAAGCTCAGCAAACTGCATGCTGGCTTCGCTTGGAGCGGAACCGGTAACGGTTCCGGGCGCTTCCGGAACGTTTACACGTTCCGCTCCTGAGAAGAATCGGTCCAATCCATGTGCGAATTACCGCCATCAAGCTTGCCCGGCCCGCGCCGCTGGGCTATAACCGCGTCGCATGCACACGCCTGACCCGGTGATAGAGCAGTTGACCCGACGCGCGGTGGACCTGGTGTCACGCGCGGAACTGGAGGCCAAGCTGAAGCAGGCGGCGGCGGACCGGCGCCCGCTGCGCGTGAAGTACGGCGCCGACCCCTCCGCCCCGGACCTCCACCTGGGCCACGTGGTCGGCCTGAACAAGCTGCGCGAGTTCCAGGACGCCGGTCACACCGTCGTGTTCATCATCGGCGACTTCACCGGCATGATCGGCGATCCCTCTGGCCGCTCGCAGACGCGCCCGCCGCTCAGCCGCGAGCAGGTGCAGGCCAACGCGTTGAGCTACCAGGAACAGGTCTTCAAAGTGCTGGACCGGAGCCGCACCGAGGTGCGCTTCAATTCCGAATGGTTCGCGGCGATGAAGTTCGAGGAGGTCATCCGCCTCTCCGCCCACGTCACCGTGGCGCAACTGCTGGCCCGCGACGACTTCGCCCAGCGCTATGCCGGCCAGCAGCCGATCTCGCTGGTCGAGTTCCTCTACCCGCTGATCCAGGCCTACGACTCCGTCATGGTCCGCGCCGACGTCGAGCTCGGCGGCACCGACCAGTTGTTCAACCTGCTGCTCGGCCGCGAGCTGCAAAAAATCTTCGGCCAGGAACCGCAGGTGGTTCTGACCCTGCCGCTGCTGGAGGGCCTCGACGGCGTCAACAAGATGTCCAAGAGCCTGGGCAATTACATCGGCGTCAACGAAACGCCCAAGGACATCTTCGGCAAGACCATGAGCGTCAGCGACGAGCTGATGTGGCGCTATTTCTCCCTGGTGCTCTGCCTGCCGGAGCCGGAGCTCGCCGCGCTGCGTCAGGCGGTGCAGAGCGGCGCGCGCCATCCACGCGAGGTGAAGGACGAACTGGGCCGGCGGGTGGTTGCCAAGTTTTATGACGCGGCCGCCGGCGCCGCGGCATCGGCCGAATTCGCCCGCGTGTTCTCCGCGCGCCAGGCGCCGACCGACATGCCGGAGGTCACCTTGACCGCCGCTGAGCTGGCCGGCGGCCAGATCGGCCTGATCGCGCTGCTCGTGAAGGCCGGCCTGGCCGAATCCAACGGCGCCGCCAAGCGGCTGGTCCAGCAGGGCGCCGTGGAACTGGCCGACGTGAAGCTGACCGACCCCCGCGCCACCGTCACCCCCGCCGACGGCGCCATCTTGCGCTGCGGCAAGCGCGGCTTCGCCCGCCTCCGCCTCGCACTTTGACATGCGGCACTTTGAAACTGAAGAAGGATTTAAACTACGAAACACACGAAATTCGCGAAAATAAATGAAGACCAATCATATGGGGTAAGGGCTTTGTTTGCCCGGCTTCAGAAATTGGGCGAATGGTCTTTTGGATACAGGAAGTCTGATAATCCATTGGGTTGCAGAAACTCCTTTTCGCGAATTTCGCGTGTTTCGTAGTGATGCCAGCTTCCGAAATAGGAGGTTACCATGACGGAAGAAACGACGGTTCCGAAAAATTGCGGGTTGGCCACGGCCAGCTTGGTCTGCGGCATTCTCAGCCTGGTGGGCTGTTGCCTGTTCTCGGGCATCCCAGCCGTCATCTGCGGCCACAAGGCTATGGGCAAAATCAAACGGTCCAACCAGACCCTGACCGGCGAAGGGCTGGCGCTGGCGGGTTTGATTACGGGCTACATCGGCATCGCCTTCACTGTGATGGTCCTGCCCATGCTGCTGGCCATCGCGATCCCGTCCTTCGTGAATGCGCGATCGAAAGCCATCGAGCATGCCTGCGTCAACAACCTGCGCCAACTGGAGGCAGCCAAGGACCAGTATGCGCTGGATCATACCAACCAATATCCCCGGACGCTGTCGGATCTGGCCGGCGCCGATGGCTATATAAAGAAGATGCCCGTCTGTCAGGCCGGCGGAACCTATTCCCTGAACGGTTCGAACGAGCCGCCCACCTGTTCTATCGGGGGCAAACACGCCTTACGGTTGACCGCCCAGCCGGTGAGAGAAGCTGAGTAGAGGCGTCGCTGACGGTCACGCTCCGCAGCGCAACTGGGCGGCCAGTTCGGCGCAGGCGAGCTGGCCGGTGGCGGTCGGGCGGTCGAGGTAGCCGTAGGCCAGGCAGGAGCCGGCGCGTGCGAGATCGAGGCGCGCCGCCGGATCGCCCATGCCGATGACGCACAGCGGCCGCTGCGGCGTGGCCGACCGCAATAGATCCAGCAACAGGGTAAGATCGTCCGGACCGCGCAGTTTCACCGCCAGCTTGACGATGTCCGCCCCCGACTTCCAGCCCAGCCGGATGACCTCCTCCAGCACGGCACGCGGTGGCGTCTCGGTAAAATCGTGAAACGAGCCGACCACGGGTTTCTGCTGCGCGTGGGCGGCGGCGATCACCTGCGGCAAAAGCCGATTGTTGATCTCGACGTCCACGGCGTGGACCACGTCCAACCCACGCCGGTACAGCGTGAGCCGCTCCAGCTCCTCGCCGAACCAGCACCCGCCTTCGGCCGCGGAACGGATCGTCAGCAGCACGGGCCAGCCGGCCTGCTCCAGGGCGAAGCAGCGCTCCAGCCACATCCCGTTCTTCTGCCCGGTCAGGTCCAGCCGCCACTCGACCAGGTCGCACGGGCGCGCCTTCATCTTCAGCGCGGCGGTGGCGCCGCCGAAACTGGTCAGCACCCCGACCACCAGCGGGCGTGCGCCAAGGCCGGGCAGACCGGCGAGGTAGTTCTTCCACGGCGTGGACACCGGCGCGGATTTCGACGGCTTGTTCATGACGCGGAGATATTACCACAAGCCCACACGCCCGGCCCAGCTTCAACCTGTAGAAACCCCCGGATCCGAGCGCCATGGCCGAGGGGCGATAGCCACGGATCACGAATGCACTGGTAAAAGAAAAGACTGAAATACGGACGGAGTTTTATCCACAGATGCACAGATTACACAGATTAAGAAGAACGGAAGATGGCGGAGGGTAACTATGAAAGGCGCGAAATGAACGGATAGGGAAAAGGGCGGAAATTCAGGCGAAGAATTTTAACCGCCAAGCCACCAAGGACGCCAAGACAACGGAATAATCATCAGTGCACAAGCAGCTTGCTGCCTTGGGCTTTCCCTTTGTACTCCTGTCAGGAGCAGGACTTTCAGGTTTGCATTGAATTCCCTTTGTACTCATCACCCATCACTCATCACTTTTCCTCCACTGAGCGCCTGGGCGTTGAATCCATCGCCCTTTGTGATATTCTACCGGGCGCGAACCGGAGGACGCGACCATGCCCGTCAAATTTAAAGATTACTACGCAACGCTCGGCGTCAGCCGCGGCGCCAGCGCGGCAGAGTTAAAAAAAACCTATCGCAAGCTGGCGCGCCAGTTCCATCCCGACGTGAACAAGGCCGCCGGCGCCGAAGCGCGCTTCAAGGAGGTCAACGAGGCCTACGAAGTGCTCAACGATCCCGAGAAACGCAAGCGGTACGATGCGCTGGGCGCGAACTGGCGCGGCGGCCAGGAGTTCACCCCGCCGCCGGGCTGGGGAAATGTCCATTTTGACTTTGGCGGCGCCCCGGGCGGGCCGGGCGGCGGCGGCTTCGGATTTGAAAACATCGGCGGCGAAGCCGGCGGCTTCAGCGACTTTTTCGAAATGCTGTTCGGCGGCCAGGGCGGCGGCGCCGGACGGGACCGCTCGTTCCGCTACCGCACCGGCCGCTTCGGCGGGCTCCGGGACGAGGAAGCCATGCCGGAAAGCGGACAGGATCAGGAGGCGGCCTTCACGGTCAGCCTCGACGATGTCTTTCACGGCGCCACGAAGTCCATCGCGCTGCAGGCGGAGACCTATGATCAGCGGGGCGCACCGCAGCGCGCGGTGAAAAACTACGACGTGAAGATCCCCGCCGGCGCCACCGAGGGCACCCGCATTCGGCTCGCCGGCCAGGGCGCATCCAGTCCCCACGGCGGCCCGCCGGGCAATCTCTATCTCACCCTCCACCTCGCGCCGCATTCGCTCTTCAAGGTGGCCGGCCACGATCTCGACATGGAACTGCCCCTGGCGCCGTGGGAGGCCGCCCTGGGCGGACAGGTGACCATCCCGGCGCTGGCCGGCGCCGTCACGCTGACCATTCCGCCCGGCACGGCCAGCGGGCAGCGCCTGCGCCTGCGCGGCAAGGGCCTGCCCAAGCCCGGCGGCCGCGGCGCGGGCGATCTCTACGTGGTGGCGAAAATCGTCGTGCCGCCCAAACTCTCGGCCAAGGAACGCGGACTGCTGGAGGAACTGGCCCGCGTATCCACCTTCCGCCCGCGCAACTGGTAAAGCGCGAAACGCGTAGCTATTCCCGTCACACGTTGCCAGGGACGCAGGGACGAACGATCCCACCAGCCGCACTCGTTGCTTCTTCCCTGGAGTGGAACGTGTAAACGTTCCGAAAGTGCCCGGAACCGTCACCGGTTCCGCTCCAAGAATGCGAATTGCTGGCTGCTATGACATCACACTGGACTACCCGGCCGGATAACGCAGGGTGATGTCCCCCGCGGCGGAATGAATCAAACCGGGGACCTTCGCATCGGGCTGGCGGGCGGCACATGCGGGCGCCAGACAGGGCTGTTTTTCGCCCAGCCGGCTCGTGGCGCGTTCGCGCGTGTTCCGGTTTCAGCCGCACCACCCATGACCCATGGCAACCCGCTCTTCCCCGGTATTCGTCCTTCACCGGCGCGGGGCCAGGTGGGTGCAATGGCTGGCGGCGACCTCGGCGGCCTCCATGATCGTTTCGGAGAGGGTCGGGTGCGGTGGATGGTCAGGCGTTCCCACGCTCGATGGTGCTGTAGAGTTCCGCGCCGGTGGCGGCGTTGGCGATCTTGAAGTCCTCCATGTGCAGCAGGGTGTCGGAGAGGAACGACAGCCGGCTGCCGTATTTTTCCTGCAGGGCGACCAGGACGGTCTCGTCCTCCTTGCGCAGGCGCTCCATGACCGCGGGGTGGACGGTGATTTTCAGGCTGATCGGCTCCCGGTCGTGATGGTGGCGCATCAGGCTGGCAATCTGCCGTTGGATGGCGACGCTCATGCTGAGCAGGGATTTCACCATGCCGCGACCCCGGCAGTAGGGGCAGTCGGTGTAGGTGGTGGCGTGAATGCTTTCCTCGACGCGCTGGCGGGTCATTTCCAGCAGGCCCAGCGGGGAGATCGGCAGGACATTGGTGCGCGCCTTGTCGTTCCGCAGCGCGTCGCGCAGGATGCGGTAGACCTGCTGCTGGTTCTTCTTCTGCTTCATGTCGATGAAGTCCACCACCACCAGCCCCCCGACGTTGCGCAGCCGGAGCTGGCGGGCGATCTCGCTGGCCGCCTCCAGGTTCACCTGGAGAATGGATTCCTCCTGGTTGGAACCGCCCTTGTGCCGTCCGGTGTTGATGTCGATGGCCACCAGCGCCTCGGTTTCGTCGAACACCAGGTAGCCGCCGGACTTCAGCCAGACCTTGCGGCGGAAGGCGTTTTCGAGCTGGCGCTCGACGCCGAAGTGCTCGAAAATCGGCGCGTCGCCGTCATAGGGCTTGATGCGGTTACGGGCGCGGCGGGAGAGGCGGCCGACCTTGTCGCGGAGCCGCGCGTAGACCTCCGGCGCGTCAATCACCACGCGATCCACGTCCTCGGTCAAGGCGTCGCGGACGATACGCTCGACGAGGTCGGGTTCCTGGTACAGGCAGCAGGGCGCCGGCGTGCCGCTCAGGCCGGACTGGATATCCTTCCAGCTTTCCAGCAACCCGCGCAGGTCGCGCACAAAACTGACCTTGCGCGCGCCGGCGCCGGCGGTGCGCACGATGAGCCCGACCCCGGCCGGCACGGGCAGCCGCGCGAGGATTTTCTTGAGCCGCTGGCGTTCCTTGACGTCCTCGATCTTGCGCGACACGCCCTTGAGGTTGCAGCCCGGCATCATGACGAGGTAGCGGCCCGGGATGCTGAGGTTGGCCGTGACGCGCGGGCCCTTGGTGCCGATGGCGCCCTTGGTGACCTGCACGATGATCTCGGAGCCGATGGGGAACCGCTTGCTCATCTCGGCGGCGCTGAGCTTCTGGCGATTCTGCGGGCGCGAGGACTGGATGCCTTCCTCGGCCTCCAGGCGGGCGGCGTCCTCGGGGATCATGTCCCAGAAATGAACGAAGGCGTTCTTCTTCTGGCCGATGTCAATGAACGCCGCCTGCAAGCCGTCCTCCAGGTTCTGGATGCGGCCCTTGAAGATGCTGCCGACGATGCGCTCCTCGGTGGGACGCTCGATGGAGAACTCCTCCAGGTTGCCTTCTTCGAGGACGGCCACGCGCACCTCGAGGCTTTCGGCGTTGATGATGATTTCCTTTTTTATTTTGCGAACGAAGCCCAACAGGGCCAGTAACGATTTCATGCTTTATCTCTCCTCAGGTATACCGACGCACGTACACGCTTTGTGCCAGGCCCAGGGCGGCCATGGTGCTGATCATGAACGAACCCCCGTAGCTCATCAGCGGCAGGGGGATGCCCATGATCGGCATCAGGCCGATGGTCATGGCGATGTTGATGAACACATGGCAGAACAACATACCGGTCAGGCCGGCGGCCAGCAGCCGGCCCAACTTGTCCCGGGCCGCGGCGGCGGCGCGCAGGCCCGCGCTCAACACCACGGCGTACAACGACAGCAAAACCGCGGAACCGACAAAACCGACTTCCTCCGCGATGACGGAAAAGATGAAGTCCGTCGGCGCGACGGTGCGCGGCAGATAACCGAGCACATCCTGCGTCCCCTTGAGAAAGCCCTTGCCCGTGAGGCCGCCGGAGCCGACGGCCAGCGCGGACTGCACGGCGTTCCAGCCGTGGTTCAGCGGGTCGCGGCCGGGATCCAGGAAGACCAGGATGCGTTCCTTCTGGTAATCGCTGAGGGGCAGCCAGGCCGGCGCCCAGAACAACAGGCCCAGCAGCAGGCCCACGGCCAGCAGCCCCGTCAGGGTCGCCAGCCCGAGCAGAGGCATCGGCAGGCCGGCGATATAGAGCATCACGATCGCGGTCAGCAACAACACGCTGGCGGTGCTGAGGTCCGGCTCCGCCGCGATCAGCAGGACGGGCGGCAGCACGATCATCACCGCCCCGCCGATATTGCCGGCCGCGTTCATCTCGCGACCCGGCCGGCTCATGAAGCGGGCCAGGGCGATGATGGTGGCCAGTTTGGCCAGTTCGGAGGGCTGGAATTGGAGGCCGAGCAGCGACAGCCAGCGGTAGGCGCCATACACCTTCCGGCCGATGCCCGGGACGAGCACCAGCACCAGCAGGAGCAAGCTGGTGCCATAGAGCCACCAGGCCGCGTCGCGCAGCCGGTAATAGTCCGCGTACAACAGGCCAAGGAAACAGGCCAGCCCGGCCAGCGCCCAGCCGATCTGCTTCCTGTAGAGCGGCAGATCCACGCTGCGGGTGGAGGCGCTGAAGATGAACAGCACGCCGGTCACCAGCAGCGCAAGCACCGCCAGCAACAGGATCCAGTCCATGCGCCGCACCAGTCTGATCCAACGCGCCGTCATCAACCTTCTCCTTGCAGCAGGGCCGGTTTGGCCAGCAGGTCATACAGCACGTCATGCACCAGCGGCGCGACCGTGCTGCCGCCGGACACGCCCTCTTCCACCAGCATCGCCAGCGCGTAGCGGGGCCGCTCATAGGGCACGAAGGCGATCATCCACGTCCACTTCTGGCCTGCGCCCTTGGCGCCGTGTTCCGCCGTGCCGGTCTTACCGGCCACCACGATGTTGTCGAGGGCGGCTTTTTTGCCGGAGCCGGTGGGCGTATTGACGACCGCGCGCAGCCCTTCGCGCACGACGCGCATCCAGGCGGGCTGCACCGTCAGCGTGTGCACCAACCGCGGCGGTACGGTGCGCGTCACGCCGCTTACGGGATCGCGGACGCCCGCCACGAGGCGGGGTTGGAACACCTGGCCCCCGTTGGCCAGCGCCGCCGCGAACATGGCCATCTGCAGGGGGGTGACGAGCAGCGCACCCTGGCCGATGGCCATGTTGCACGTGTCGCCATCGCGCCACCCGTCATGCTGTACCCGGCGCTTCCAGGCGTCGTCCGGCACCAAGCCGGACATTTCGCGGCCGAGATCAATGCCGGTCTGGTGGCCAAAGCCGAACTGGATCGCCATAGCGTGGATCGCCTCCGGGCCGCACCGCAGCCCGAGGTTGAAGAAATAGACGTTGCAGGAGTGTTGCAGGGCCTGGTGCAGGTTCTGTGCCCCATGGCCCGCGAGGTTCTCCCAGCAATTGAACCGGGCGCGGCCCAGCATAAAATAGCCGGGGCACGCGTAGGTGACCTCCGGCGTGGAGCGCCCGCTTTCCAAGGCGGCCAGGGCCGTCACCGGCTTGAACGTGCTGCCGGGCGCGTATTGGCCCGCCAGAGCCCGCGGGAGCAGCGGCTGGCGGGGATCGTTCACCAGCGCCTGCCACAGCTCCGGCGGCAGGCCGGCGGCTATTTCGTTGGGATCAAACGACGGGGCGCTGGCCATGGCCAGCACGTCGCCGTTGGCGGGGTCCACCACGACGGCGGCTCCCGGCTGCGTGCCGAGGGCCTGCTCGACGCGCGCCTGCACGTTGGTGTCGAGCGTCAGGATCACGTCGCGTCCCGGGACGGCCTCCCGCGGCCTGAACCTTTCCAGGATGGCGGGCAAATGCTGGCGGTAGCGAAAGCCGGAGACGTCCACAATAACCACCTTCTCGCCGGCCTGTCCGCGCAGTTCGTCGTCGTAACGCCTTTCAATCCCCTCTTTGCCCGCCACGTCCGGTTCATAGTAACGGGCGGCGGTTTCGTCGTCCGGCGGCGGATTGGCACGGCTGACGTAGCCCAGGACGTGGGCTGCCAGGGCACCCGCCGGATAGGTGCGCAGCGGCACCGCGACCACGTCCACGCCGCGCCATGTGCTGGCGCGTTCGGCCAACCGGGCGCGCGCGGTTTCGTCGATGTTGCGCCAGGCCACCAACGGCAGCGGGAGCCGCGCGCGAATATGGTTCTGGATGTCGTCCGCCGTGAGGTGCGAGGGCCGCTCCAGCAGCCGGGATATATCCTGGAGCAACGTCTCGACTTTCCTGAGGGTCCGCGTCCAGCCGCGGCCGGGCTGGCGCAGTTCCTCCAGATACAGCACCACCTGATAGCTGGGCTTGTTGTCGGCCAGCAACGCGCCGTCGCGCGCAAGAATGCGGCCGCGCGCCCCGGCGGTGCGCACGCGGCGAATGCTCTGTTCTCCCAGGTTGTGCTGGTACAGCGCGCCCCGCGCCACCTGCATGCGCCAGAGGTTGACCGCCAGCAGGCCCAGCGTGGCCAGCATGACAATCAGCAGCAGGCGCAGCCGGATCAGCTCGTCGTTCCAGAGTTCGCGCCAGGCCACTAGCGTTCCTCCTGTGGGCGGCTGCCCAGCCGAAGTTCCAGGCGGGCCAGCAGCCAGCATTCCACCGGCGTCACCAGGGCGCCCAGCAGCGCCGCCCCGGCGATTTTTTTCACCGCCCAGACGGGGGACAGACCGATGCTGCCGTCTTTGCCCAGCAGGCCGTACAGCACCAGCGTGACCAACCCGCCGGCTGCGGCGCCGAAGACCGCGTGCGTCACACCCGCATGCTCAAACACTTCATCCTGGAAACGGTGCGCCGCCAGACCGGCCAGGCAGAAACCAAAGGAGGAATAGCCCAGCGGGATTTGGCCCAGGGCATCTTGGAGCAGCCCGGCGGCCAGCGCGCAGCCCAGCATGCGCAACTGGCTGTGCGCCAGCGCGACATACAGCACGATGCCGAGCAGAATCGGCGCCGGCGCCGCGCCCAACCAGGCCCAGGTGGGGGGCAGCACCGCCTGCAGCACCACGCCCGTCAACAGGGCAAAAATCAGCACGAGCTGCGTCATGGCCCCTCGTCCTCCGGGCTGCGCGGCGGGGGCTGGACGCGGTCGGCCACGATGAACACATTGTCCAACGCGCCCAGGTCGGCCCGGAGGACGACATCCGCCTCCAGGTACAGCCCCGAGGCATTGGTGTGCACGTGCTCCAGTTTGCCGATCGGCAGGCCCTGCGAGAAAACGCCGCCCAGGCCCGAGGTGACCACCTCGTCGCCTTCGGCCACCGGGTTCTTCCGGCTCTTGTCAATGAATTCCATCCGGCACACAGGCAGTCCCTGGGCTGCCGGCCCGCAGCCCGAGACAATGCCAAACGCGCCCGATCGCTCGACGAAGGCGGAGATACGGCAGTTGGGATCCGAAATCAGCAGGACGTCGCTGGTGCGCGCCGAAACGTTGGTGATCCGCCCGATGAGTCCTTCCGCTGTGATTACCGCCAGGTCCGGCTGGAGGCCGTCCCGGGCGCCCTTGTCCAGGCGCAGCATGCTCCACCAGCCGCTGACGTCGCGGCCGACCACTTCGCAAGCCATGAGCGCGCGCGCCTCCTTCTGCCGGAAGCGCAACAACTCGCGCAGTTGCAGATTCTCCGCCTCCAGCGCCTGGAGATCGCCCACCCGGATCCGCAGCCGCGCCACCTCCTCGGCCTGCTTGCGGTTCTCCTCGATCAGGCCGCCCACGCCGCGCAACAGCTTCAGGCTCTCGCGCGCCTGGCGCGAAAAGCCGGACACGGCCTTTTGCAGGGGCGCGAGGGTGTCGCGGGTCAGGGCCTTCAGCCGGCCGGCCACCGGCAGCGGCAGGTTCAGCACCAGCAGCAGGATGGCGCCGAAGACGATCAGATTGATCAGCGTACGGTCTCGCATCGTGTTTCCCTATCCTCGCGCCGGCGGGCGGGCCGCGACGGCGACACACTACACCGGGGAGACGAACGCTATGCGGCGGGTGGGCAGAACAGCGGCCGGATCAGGTCCGGCCGCCGAACGCGACCTTACGGAGGAAATTTAACTCGTTGAGCACCACGCCGGTGCCTTCGGCGACGGCGCTCAGCGGATCCTCGGCCACGTGCACCGGGAGTCCGGTCTGTTCGGCGATGAGCTTGTCGATGCCCCGCAGCAGCGCCGTGCCGCCGGCCAGCACGATGCCGCGGTCCACCAGGTCCGCGGACAGCTCCGGCGGGCAGCGTTCCAGCGTGATCCGGATGGCCTCGATAATGGCCGAAACCGGCTCCTGCAGCGCCTCGCGAATTTCCTCGGAGGTAATGGTGATGGTCTTCGGCAGGCCGGCGACCAAGTCGCGGCCCTTGACTTCCATGCTCATCTCCTCGCCCAGCGGATGGGCGGAACCAATCGTGATCTTGATTTCCTCCGCCGTCCGCTCGCCGATCATCAAGTTGTAAACCCGCTTCATATACTGGACGATGGCCTCGTCCATCTCGTCTCCGCCCACCCGCACACTGCGGCTGTGCACAATCCCGGCCAGGGAAATAATGGCCACTTCCGTGGTCCCCCCGCCCATGTCGACAATCATGTTGCCGGCGGGTTCCTGTACGGGCAGTCCAACCCCAATGGCGGCGGCCATGGGCTCCTCGATCAAATACACTTCGCGCGCGCCGGCATGGGCCGCAGAATCCTTCACCGCGCGCTTTTCCACCTCCGTAATCCCGCTGGGGACGGAAATGATCACCCGCGGCCGCACCATTTGGCGCCGGTTGTGCACCTTGCGGATGAAATACCGCAGCATGGCCTCGGTGATCTCGAAGTCCGCGATGACGCCGTGCCGCAGAGGCCGGATCGCCACGATGTTCCCGGGCGTGCGCCCCAGCATGCGCTTGGCCTCGTCGCCCACCGCCAGCACGCGGGTGGTGCCGGTCTGAATGGCCACCACCGAAGGCTCGTTCAACACGATGCCCCGGTCCTTCACATACACCAGCGAATTGGCCGTCCCCAAATCAATGCCGATGTCGTTCGAAAAATATCCCAACAACCAATTCAACATGCAACCGGCTCCTTGCCTCGGCCCAATACCACAACTTTTTGCCACTGTGCCCCATCCGGCCCCCCGTCGTCAAGATTTTATCACAGCTTTTTTCCGGGCGGCCCCGCGGCGCCGCTCCGCGCTTTGCTTTCCGTCTTTTTCCAGTACAGTGTCTGCATGTCACGAACCGCCCTGCCAACCACCAGCCTGCCGCTGGGGGCCGCCGAACCCGGCCGGCGCCTGCGCGTGGCCGGCCTGGCCGGCGGGCCGGCGCTGCGCGCGCGGCTGGCGGCGCTGGGCCTGCTGCCGGGCACGGACGTCACCATCATCCGGCGGCAGGGGCGCGGACCGCTGGTGGTGGACGTCCGCGGCAGCCGCGTGGCGCTGGGGCGCGCCGTGGCGCGGCATATCCAGGTCGTCCCGACGGAACCCGCACCCGCCGTGTAACATGTCCGCGCGCCCCACCATCGCCCTGGCCGGCAACCCGAATTCCGGCAAAACGACGCTCTTCAACCAGTTGACGGGCGCGCACCAGCACGTGGGCAACTACCCCGGCGTGACGGTCGTGATCAAGGAGGGTTTCTGCCGGCGCGGCGCGGAGGATATCCGCGTGGTGGATCTGCCGGGCATTTACAGCCTGACCAGTTACTCGCCGGAAGAGCAGGTGACCCGGCGCTTCCTCCTGGACGACCAGCCCGACGTGGTAGTGGACGTGGTGGACACCTCGAACCTCGAGCGCAATCTGTACCTTGCCGTGCAATGCATGGAGCTGGGCCTGCCCATGGTGCTGGCGTTCAACATGAGCGACGTCGCCCGCGCGCGCGGTCTGGAGTTCAACCTGCAGCGCTTGTCCGCCTTGTTCGGCGTGCCCATCGTGCCCACCTCCGGCCCCAAGGGCGAAGGGGTGCCGGAACTGCTGACCGCCGCGCTGGCGGTGGCGCGGCGGGAACGGCCCTGCGCGCCGGCGGAGGTGCGCTACGGCCGCGACGTCGAGGAGTCCCTCGAGCGGCTGCAACGGCCCATCAGTTCCGGCGGCACGCCCGGCTCGCTCGCCCGCGCCCGCTGGCAGGCAGTCAAACTGCTGGAGAACGACGCCGATGTTTGGAAGGCGTTCCCTGATCCGGAGCTGCGCGCCCTGGTGGACCGGGAGCGCGCGCTCATCGCCGAACGGTGCGGCGACACGCCCGAGATCATCATCGCCGACCGGCGCTACGGCTTCATCTCCGGCGCCTGTTCGGAGTGCGTGCGCCTGACCGTCGAGGAACGGCACAACCGTTCCGACCGGCTGGATGCCCTGCTGATCCATCGCATCTGGGGCCTGCCGATCTTCCTGCTGCTGATGTATGCGGTGTTCTTTATCGTCTTCAAGGCGGGCGGGCCGCCGACGGAGTGGCTGGACCATCTCTTCGCCACGCTCAAGGACCTGGCGCGCGGCGGCGTCCCAGGCGGCGGCTCCGTGCTATGGCGCTCGCTGCTGGCGGACGGCATCCTGGGCGGCGTGGGCGGCGTGCTGATGTTCCTGCCCAACATCCTGCTGCTGTTTACCGCGATTGCCGTGCTGGAGGATACCGGCTACATGGCCCGGGCGGCGTTCATCATGGACCGGCTGATGCACAAGCTGGGGCTGCACGGCCAGAGCTTCATCCCCCTGCTGCTCGGCTTCGGTTGTTCCGTGCCGGCCATCATGGCCACGCGCACGCTGGAAAGCCGTCGCGACCGGCTGACCACCATGCTGATCGTGCCGCTGATGAGCTGCGGCGCGCGCTTCCCGATTTATGCGCTGATCATCCCCGCTTTTTTCCCGGCCGCCTGGCAGGCGCCCATCCTGTGGCTGATCTACCTGCTGGGCATTGCGCTGGGGGTCCTGTGCGCGCGGATTCTGCGGCACACGCTCTTCCGCGGCGAGACCACGCACTTCGTCATGGAACTGCCGCCCTATCGCCGGCCGACCCTCAAGGGCCTGGCCCGGCACGCCTGGGACAACGCACGCCATTTTCTGCACAAGGCCGGCACCGTGGTGCTGGTGTTCTCGCTGGTGCTCTGGGCGCTGGCCAGCTTCCCGCGCGCCCCGCGGCCCGCCGGCGCGGCGGGGGACCGGACCGCGGCGGCGCCGGAGCTGGCGCAATCCTGTGCCGGGCGGATCGGCCATGCGCTGGAGCCCGTCCTCCGGCCCATGGGCTTCGACTGGCGGATCGGCACCGCCATGCTCGGCGCCTTCGCGGCCAAGGAGATTTTCGTGGCGCAGATGGGCGTCGTGTTTTCCGTCGGTCACGCGGACGAGAGCTCCGAGCCCCTGCGCGCCCGGCTGCGCGAGCTGTACACGCCGCTGAACGGCCTGTGCATCATGCTGTTCATGCTCATCGGCCTGCCCTGCATGGCGACCGTGGCCGTCACCCGTTCCGAGAGCGGCGCATGGAAGTGGGCCGCCCTGCAGTTCGGCCTGCTGACCAGCCTGGCCTACCTCATCACGACGCTGGTGTACCAACTGGGCCGGCTGGCGGGCTTCTGAAAGGCACCGCGCCTTTTGCCCTGTCCCGGCCGCACAGCGGGCAGAGACGCGGGTCAACTTCTGCTACGTCCCCCTGTAACACGCGACATGTTTAATGGCGTGAATGATTATGGATGTGTTTCTCGCTTGTTTGATCCACCGGTCGCCGGTGGTGGGGGCGCGGCAAAGTCAGCGCCTCGGCTGTGCCCTACATAGCGGCTCTCTGCTATGCGTAGCGCTTCGCAGAGCATGGTCGCGGAGCAGAAAGGCGGCCTGCGCTTCCTGCGTCGCTGAGAAGCTATGCCGGACAAGACGAAGCACGCGCCCCACGCGTTTGATCAAGTCCCGCCACGTCTCCGCGGCCACGGGACGCAGCTCGGGCGTCGTGGTTAAACGATAGCGTCGAAGCGCTCCAGCCAATCCGGCCGGTTCGTGGTGACGAGCACTTGGTGGTCCGGCAAGGAGAACGTTCGTTGCCTGTGTGTGCTTCCGGGTCGGCTGAAAATCAACAGATTATGGCGTTTTCACTATTACCACCAAGGCCTGATCCCCGTGAACAGGCGGGAAGGTATAGGTATAGGTTCCGTCCCCGTTGTTGAAGGGGGAGACCATGTTTCCGTTAACCGTTGCGGAAAAAATTAAATAGCCTACAGCAGGCTTGATCAGAAACGACGGGGTTGCGCCGTCGGCAACCACCAGCGGCCCAGGCGGTATGATTGTTGAAGGATTGCTCATGTTAGTTTGCCTGAATTATCTGGGTGGTGATCGTCCAGGTTTGGCCCGTGGCGGCCAAGGCCGACTTCACCAGAAGATCGGACTTAGTGACCGATTCAATGGCTGGTGCGGCGAGCACCGCACCCAGGGCGGCTTGCTTGATGAACGCCCGCCGCGCAACATGCTCGGCATGGCTGGGTGGCTGCTTTTTCTGCTCCTGCATAATAACTTCCTTTCTTTTGACCCTTGACCGTTTGCAAATAAGCAATCGTTTTAGCGCGCCCGCCGGGGGAGCGCCGTTTTCCGTGCCGCCTGGGTACCGTAAGCATTCATGCGGCGATTATTTCTTAGCCGATGGGCCTGTCAAGCCCATAATCCAGCTTTTTTCAGCCCGCCATCGCGCTCCGGAGCGCACCTCCGGCGGTCCGCGCGTGCTACTCCCCTGTAACACGAGACATGTTTAATGGCGTACATGATTAGGGAACGGCCTGTGACCGACGCCGCTCATGCGCCGAGCCTGAGGGCGTCTAGCGGCTGGCGGGCGGGGTTGCGGCAATCTTCTTGTCCAACAACCATTCCCAAGCCCAGCGGCCGTCCCAGGTGTGCGCTTGCCTGCCGTCGGGCGCTTTCGAGAACTTGACGCCGCTCTTGAGCCGGTAGGCGGCCCGCAGGCGATCGCCGGAGATGTTGATGACGAAGAACCCGGTGGTGGCCTGGCCGTCGTTGATGCAGGTGAGTTTCTTCTCATCGCCCGCCGGCGCCCAAGCGCTCACGCCGGTGCCGCTATGGCCATAGAGATAGAGGACCACGTTGTAGGGTTTGATCGCCTGATAGAACTCGGCCCAATCCGCCGCCACCCACCAGTCGGTGTCAAACCCGCAATGGCCCATCAGGACCACCGGCCGCCCGCTGCTGCCGACGTTGCGTGCCAAGTCGTCCTTGAGGAAGCTCAAGGCGCCCTGCGGATCATGCCAGACCGGCGAATAGTGCACGCCTTCGCGCTGCTTGTCTGCCGGATAGATATTGAGCTGCGCGAAATGCACGTCGTCCCAATCCCAGGAATAATGCAGGCCGTTTTCCGAAATGTTGGCGATGAGCTTCTTCTCCTTGCGCAGCAGGTTGCGCTGCTTGATCTGGGCTTGCGAACTGAAACCGTTCTTTTCCTTGCCGATCGGCGGACCATCGTGGTTGCCCCAACCCTCGAACACCGGATACTTCAGCAAGCCGTCGCTGCCGTCCAAGCCGAAATCCGCCACGAAGATCTTGTATTGCTCCGCGCTGATCTTGCGACCCTGCTCGGCGCGATCCCCGTCGTCAATCAAATCCCCCAGCATCACCACACCACGCGGCTTGCCAATCTTGTCGGAACCGGGTTTTCCCGGCCACGCCAACTCGGTGATCCGGTTCATCTCCTCGACCGACGCGCGGTTGAGGTCGTTGTGGCAGCCCATGCGGTGGTCCGGTTCGCGGTAATGCGGGTCGGAGGCGGACAGGAACGTCACGTCGCGGGGCGGGGGAGCGGCCAGGCCGACGCAGGGCAGGCCGACTAACAAGGCGAGATGCAGGAGGACGGCGAGGGGTTTCATGGGCGGGAGCTTAAAGAGGCCGGGAGATTGCTCTCCCGGCCTCTGGGATCAGTTTGAATCTATGGAGATGGCGGGTAGTGCGCTTCGATGCGGTAGTAACGCTGCGTCACAGTGTGAGTATCATTAGTATCCTGCAGCATTATTTGTGGTGCGCCGTTCGTCGTTATCGGCTCGCAGCAGGGCTGCCAACCAGGAACCGGCGCGAGCAGGTCATCCTTGTATTCGAGCGTATATTGGACGCCGTCTTGGGCCGTAAACTTGACCGTAGCATGGCCTGTGGCCGGGTCTATATAGAACCCGTTCTTGCCGGACAGCATTTCCGGTGGCGTCACCGGCGGCCGCGCCGTGACGCTGATCATATTCTCATTCGTTACGGAACTGGAGAGACCATTGTCGTCTTGGACGGTCAGGGTCACGGTGTAGCTGGCCACGCCGGTGTATAGGTGGCTCACTATGTCAGTGGGGGCGGTGTTGGTGATAACGCTATCGCCAAAGTCCCAGAGACAGTTGGTGATATTTCCGTCGCTTGAAGCGACCTTATGTGAGGTGTTGGTGAAGAACACCGTCAATCCCGGCGGCACGGTACCGCTGGTCGGCCCGCCGTCGAAGCTCGCGACCGGCGGCGACTTGGCGACCCCAGATCGAGTATTCGCCACGTCAATGTAGTCCCAGTGCGGACCCCACTGACCTGCCGGGGCGTAGATGGTAATGGTGTTGGCGCCAGCCAGTAGCGGGACGGTGCAAGGGAATGTGCCTTGGTCATCGCCATTCTGGGAGGCGGGCGTGAAGGGATTGCCGATCAAATCAATCCCGTTGACCTGCACCCAGGTAGGCCGGTCGGCATAGCCGCCATCGGCCACGGTCATGTCGTAGAATCCGGTTTGAGGCGCGGTCACATTGACGGTAAAACCGCCGTAGGCTCCGTCCCACCACTTGCCCACGCACACACCACCTGAGCAGTTAGGATGGAATTCCACAGGGTATCCGGCATTGTCAAAAGTATTGGCAGGATTCTCCGCTTCATAGCGCGTCATAGGACTAATCAAGACAAAGGAGGCCGTAATGGAATGAGGGCCAGTCACATCCGGAAAAGTGTAAGTCTTGACTCCACTATAGTTGACATCGACCAAGTCAGCCAGGACGCTGCCGCTTTCCGTGACCACATCAGCAATCGCATAGCCGGCCCCCGGCATGATTGCGAATGTCTGATCGGCATTCTGCGGCACCGACACCGGGCCAGACGGATTGATCGTTCCACCAGGATCGGCGGAAGCGGTGATCGTATACGTCTCCGCCGTGCCGTATTTGGCAACCAGGCTGCTTTCCAAAGCGGCCCGCTTGGCGTCATCCAGCGCGACTTTGTAAACGTAAGTGTCGCCGATATCACCGTTGAACGAGGACCATCCATCTCCATTCCATCCTTTGCCGACGCTGACGTCCGTGCCATACCAGCGGCTGGCGGTCATGGTGGTAAAGGTGGACGTATCCGAAACATTCATTACCGGAGTTGAGCCACCGTTGAGGAAGACCTTGAACGCGCCGCTGGGTTGCACCACGAGACTGAAGACCGTGATTTCGCCATTGGGAATCACCGGTCCCCAGTACCAGGCATCATTGCGCCACACGAACATTTGCCCGGAGTCGCGCTGGACGCCAAGGGTGAACCGGTCTAACAAGACACTCACCAAACACTGGTAGGCGGCGCCCGGCGAGTAGCGAATTGGGCGCGCGGCCACGACGATGCTGCCACCATCGAATGGCAAGCTGCTGCTCTCGGGGACGTTGGTGTAGCGGAAGCCATCGCCGTCTCGTTTGTTGCTGACCCAATTCTCGCCATTGATGGTTCGCACGCCGGGAGTTCCCATCTTCTCAAGCGATGTGATCCCGACGATGGACGAGCAAGTCGTCGGCCAAGTGGCTCCGCCGCCGTAAGCACTGCTGCGCACCGAGAAGAGCAGGTCGGGATCATAGTCCGGGTTGAGTGCCAGGAGGATGTCTTGACCCAGATAGTTGATGTCTGAGGTAATCGGCACGGCGAGGGTTCCCGGAAGATAGCTCAGTTTTGATGCGGAGACAGTGCAGGTGTCACCATCACCGAAGCCGGCGCTGAGGGTGTAGGTGCCGGTCGGCCCGGTGGTCACGGGCCCGGCAACAAGCGTCGATCCTTTCTTCAGCGTCACCACCGCGCCGTCAAGGGGCCCGCCGCTGTCGCTGATGGTGCCGGAGATGGTCCGCGATGTCAGCCCGGCCAAAACGGCGAC
>Ga0209048_10000528_pt1 | contig 40591 bp, 36 predicted proteins | sample FrelakmetCRP12CR_FD_187146 | JGI IMG/M metagenome (GOLD analysis project Ga0209048, IMG submission 187146) | Freshwater lake sediment microbial communities from the University of Notre Dame, USA, for methane emissions studies - CRP12 CR (SPAdes)... | ecosystem: Environmental > Aquatic >...
CGCGGACGACCCGATCCAGCCGACTCGGTCGAGGAATCCGTGCTGCGCGCCTACTCGCCGTACCACAACGTCCGGTCCGCCACCGTGTACCCGCCGACGCTCGTCGTCGCGGGCGCGAACGACATGCGCTGCCCGGCCTTGGCACGCGCGCAAGCTCGTGGCCCGCCTCCAGGCCGACGCGGCCGGAGGCCTATTCGTGCTGTGGTTGATCGGCGGCGGGCGCCTCAGCACGCGCCGCGGGCCCGACCTGGTCGCTGAATGGCAGGGGTTTCTACTGCGGCATCTCGCCGGATCCCCAATCGTCAACTCTTCGTAAGGTCTCGCGTCTCGGTCACGGGACCCCGCTAGGCTTTCGGCGATGCCGACGTCAGTGGTCACGGGTGGCGCGGGGTTCCTCGGCTCACACCTCTGCGCGGAGCTGCTCTCGCGCGACCACCGCGTCATCTGCGTCGACAACCTCGAGACCGGGTCGCTCGCGAACCTCGAGCACCTCCGCGGTGACGCGTTCGTGTTCCGGCCCCACGACCTGACCCAGCACGTCGAGATCGACGAGCCGGTCGACTTCGTGTACCACCTCGCCAGCCCGGCGAGCCCGATCGACTACCTGCGCCTGCCGCTGCAGACCCTCAAGGTGGGCTCGTACGGCACGCACAACGCACTCGGCCTCGCCAAGGTCAAGCGCGCCCGCTTCCTGCTCGCCTCGACGAGCGAGGTGTACGGCGACCCTCAGGTGCACCCGCAGCCGGAGACGTACTGGGGGCATGTCAACCCGATCGGCCCGCGCGGCGTCTACGACGAGGCGAAGCGCTACGCCGAGGCGCTGACGATGGCCTATCACCGCCAGCAGGGGGTGGACACGGCGATCGTGCGCATCTTCAACACCTACGGGCCCCGGATGCGGCCGCACGACGGCCGCGCGATCCCGACCTTCATCCGGCAGGCGCTCGACGAGAAGCCGATCACGGTCTTCGGCAGCGGTGCCCAGACCCGGAGCTTCTGTTACGTCGACGACCTCGTCCGCGGGCTCATCCTCCTCGCCGAATCCGGTGAGCACCTCCCGGTCAACATCGGGAACCCGACGGAGATGACGCTCCTCGAGCTCGCCGAGGCGGTCGTGCGGGCCACCGCCTCGTCCAGCCCGATCGTCTTCGAGGCACTGCCGATCGACGACCCCCAGGTGCGCCAGCCCGACATCACGCGGGCGGAGAAGCTGCTCGGGTGGAAGCCGGAGATCGAGCTCGACGAGGGGCTGCGGCGGACGCTCGCTGCGCTCGTTAGGACCCCGGTCGTTGCGTAGGCTCGGGGCAGTCGTGGCCGTGGCGGCTCTCGTCGCGGCCCTCTTCGGCGCGTCCACGGCGAACGCCTCGAAGTTCATCCAGAAGGGGATCTTCGACGACGCCCAGATCCTGTACGGCAACCCGGACAAGGTCTTCCCGGTGTTGCAGCAGATGCACACGCAGCTCATCCGCGTCGACCTCTGGTGGGGCGGCCCGGCCCTGACCGTCGCGCCCCGCCGTCCCGCGAACCCGGCGAACCCGGACGACCCCGCCTATGACTGGGCCACCTACGACCGCACCGTGCTCTACGCCCATCAGTTCGGCATGAAGGTCGTCTTCTCGATTCTCGGCACTCCCAGATGGGCCAACGGCGGCAAGGGCTGGAACGTGGCACCGACGAACCCGTCCGACCTCAAGAGCTTCGTCACCGCGGCGGCGAGGCGCTACGACGGCACCTTCGTGCGCGTGCCGGACGGCGTCACCCTGCCACGCGTGCCGTACTGGCTCGTCTGGAACGAGCCCAACAACCCGGTCTTCCTGACGCCGCAGTACGCGAAGGTGAAGGGCAGCTGGGTGATCGTCTCGGGGCGGGTCTACGCCCAGATGTGCAACGCCTCCGTCCAGGCGCTGAAAGGCGTCAGCCCGGGCTTCCAGGTCGGCTGTGGGGTGACCGCGCCACGCGGCAACAACAACCCGACGACGGCGCGTCCCTCCGTCTCGCCGCTGGCCTTCCTGCGCGCCATGGTCGCCGGTGGCGCCAAGGGGTTCGACGCCTACGCCCATCATCCGTACTACGGCTCGAGGTTAGAGACCCCCTCGACGCCGCCGCCGCCGCCGGCGACCGGCCATGCGCCCACGGCGATCACGCTCGGGAACCTGCAGCTGCTGACGAACGAGCTGGCCCGGCTCAAGCTCCACGTCAGGCTCTGGATCACGGAATACGGCTACCAGACCAATCCGCCCGACAAGCTTTTCGGGGTCACCTGGGGCCAGCAGGACCAGTACATGCGAGACGCCTGGGCGAAGTTGAAGGCGAACCCAAAGGTCGACATGTTCATCTGGTTCCTGCTGCGCGACGAGGTTTCGCTCTCCGGCTGGCAGTCGGGCCTCTACACGGCGTCGGGCAAGCGCAAGGATGGGCGCGAGTCTTTCGAGCAGCTCAAGTAGCGGCCGCCGCGCTCCGCTCGGCGGGGCTCAGCTGCCGAACGAGGCGCGCCGCTCGGCGTCGCCGGAGTCGACGAGGTGACCGTCGCGCTCCACGTACCCGTCCTTGCCGCCGACGACGAGCAGCACGAGATCGTCGTCCCCGGCGTTCGACACCTTGCGCGGGGTTGTCGACTCGACGTGGCAGAGCCCGCCACGGCCGAGCACACGCTCCTCTCCGTCGACCTCGAACAGCGCCGTCCCCGAGTGGACGAAGTAGAGCTCGTCCTGCAGGTCGTGGTAGTGGAGAAACCCGTCCATTTGCGGTGGGTAGACGATGACGTTGACGCCGAACGCGGTCACACCCAGCGGGCGCCGAACCTTCCTGAAGCCCGGCCCCTCCCCGAGCTCGTCGATCGTTCCGAATGCATGACCCATTTCAGTCCTCCTCTCTGGTCGTGCTCTCGATCGTGAGGCGCAACCCTTCTTCCAACCCGATCCGTGGCTCGAAGCCGATGATCTCCTGCGCCCGGGACACGTCAGCCCAGGACTGCTGCACGTCGCCTGGGCGCGGTGGCAGGTGCGTCCGACTGACCGGGCGGTCGAGCAGGCGCGCGATCGTGGCCGCCAGCGTGTTCACGGTCTCCGAGCCGCCCGTCGCAATGTTGAGCACGTGCCCGCCGGCCCCCGCTGCGTCGGCCGCCTTGAGATTTGCCTGGACGACGTTCTCGACGTAGGTGAAATCGCGGGACTGCTCGCCGTCACCGTAGATCGTGACTGGGCGCCCCTCCCGAATCGCGCGCACGAAGAGCGGGACGACGGCTGCGTACTGGGAGGTCGGATCCTGTCTCGGGCCGAAGACGTTGAAGTACCGAAGCGCCACCGTCTCCAGGCCGTACACGCGGAAGAAGCTGACGCAGAAGCGCTCTGCCGCGAGCTTCGCGACGGCGTAGGGCGAGATCGGGTTCGGCGCCTGCGTCTCGACGCGCGGAAACGTGCCCCCGTCGCCGTAGACGGACGACGAAGACGCTGCCACGACCCGGCCGACGCCTTCGTCGCGCGCTGCGAGGAGCACGTTGAGAGTGCCTTCGACGTTGACAGCCGTCGACGTGAGCGGATCCTGGACGGAGCGGGGCACGGAGCCGAGAGCGCCCTGGTGGAAGACGACGTCGACACCCCGCACCGCCGTGTGAACACGCTCGTACGAGCGAAGGTCGCCCTCGACCACCTCCACGTCGTCGGCGATGCCGGCGAGATTCTCGCGGCGGCCGGTGGCGAAGTTGTCGAGCACGCGCACCTGATCCCCGCGCGCGAGCAGTGCGCCCACGAGATTCGAGCCGATGAAGCCGCCGCCGCCCGTGACGAGGACGCGGCGGCTCACGCGGCGCGCTCGGCGACGACGTGGTAGTTCGCGAACAGCGTGCCGGGACGCGGCTCGCGAAGCTGCGCCGATCGTGCATCGACGGCGCCCGACAGCGTGTTGATGCCCGCGATCACCGGCCGGGCGACCGCTCGCAGGCGGGCGCGGCGGGCGGCGAGGTCCAGGTAGAGGGAGGCGATCATTCCGAGGCACGCGGCGGTTCCGGAGGCGGGCGTCACCTTAACCGATGCCCACTCGGCATTGTCCGCGAAGAGCTTCTCGAGCCCGGCGTGCGTCCAGCGCCAGTAGTCGGCGGGAGACGGGTGATACGGCATCACCCCGTGGGTGGACACGAGCACCCGGCCGCCGGGAGCGGTTACGCGTGCGAGCTCGGACACGGCCCTGGGAGGGTCGTCGCAGTGCTCGAACACCTGGATGCAGATGACGACGTCGTAGCTGCCGTCCTCGACAGGCAGGTCCTCCACGGCTCCGCGGAGCTCGGCGTACGGGTTCTCGACGGGGTCGACGCCCACGTATGACCGGACGTACGGTGCAAGAATCGGTTCATAGGGTTTCTGTCCGCAACCGACGTCGAGGAGCCGGAACGGCCCGAAGTCTGCGTAGGCCCGCGCCGCCTCACCGCGCAGCCAATGGGCAAGAGGCGCCCGGACGGCATAGGTTGGCATTGACCGGCTCGGGTCGAGGCGCGGATCCCGTCGCTGCTCAGGCATCGATGAGCTCCGCGGCGGGGAGTGCGGCGATGCCGAGCGCCAGCCACGTCGCGGCGTCGGTGGGAATGCCGGCAACGATTCCGAGCGCAGTCCAGATGCCCATGAGTGTCAGGAGTGTTACGAGCGCGACGAGAGCCGGGCCGCCGCTCTCGAGTGGTGACCTGAGGGCGGTTCGTGCAGCCAGCACGAGACCGGCGCCGAAAGTGGCGAGCAACAGTGCAAGGCCGATGACGCCAAGGTCGGCGGCAGCCTGCACGTAGGTGTTCTGGATCCCCCAAGGCCTATCGGGGGAGGGAAAGGCCTCGGCTACGACACTGGGGAACTTTCGTCGCGCGTCGGGGACGTAGGGCATGTACGTAGCGGGGTCGGACGAGCGCTGCCAGCCAGCGCCGGTCACGGGATGATCGAGAAAGATCCTCCCTCCGATGTAGGTGAGGACAGTGCGCTGCGAGTACGTCTCGATGCCGACCTGCGGGGTGTTGTTGCGAACGCCGATGAAGCGCAGGAATGACGCCAGCGGATCGGCGCGCAGCGCGACGACCCCGAGCGCGACGACCCCGACGACACCGGCGAGGACGAAGGCGCGTCGGAGCGTCAGTTGGAACCGGCGTCGTGCGACGGCCGTGAGGACGACCGCCGCGATGATCAGGCCGCCGACTGCAGCCACGCTGCCGGAGAGGACCAGGCCTACCCCAGACACGAGTCCAAGCGCCGTCAACCGTCGGTTGCCCGGCCACGCGCCGTCCGTGGCGATCCCCGCGACACCGATCGCGAAGGCGACGCCACAGAGTGCCGCGAGGTCGTGGTGCCCTAGGAACGAGGGCTGACGCCATCCTGCCTTCCAGGCGTCGAAGATAGGGACGCCAACGAACTGCAGACTGGCTACGGCGGATGCCGTGACAGCCCACGCGGCGAAAGCCCAGAACAGCGGCCAGAGGTCGGAGGGTCGTCGCACGATGAGCGGCACCGCCACAGCGAGCGCGGCGTACTCAGCGAACTTTGCGGCGGTAACTGCATGCGTCGCGAAACCATCGGCACCGACGCCGCGGAGAGCCTCGACGGCGATCCATACCAGGTAGCCCCCCGCAGCGAGCCACACTGTGCGACCTGCCCGTAACGGCTCGAAGCCGTGCCGGACGCCGCTTGCGAATGCCGCGATAGCGACCGCGAGCACCGCCATGTCGGAGAGCGTCGCGGACGCTGTCGTCGAGCCAAGGCCCACGTCGATGGAGGGCTGGTAGCGGACATGGAGGAACAGGAGCGGCACGGAGGCTGCCAGGATCAGTGCGCCGATAGCAGGTTGCCGCTGGACGTCCGCGCTGTGCGTGGGCGCGACAGCGCTCGAGACATGCCGGGACGCCAAGGCGGCCAAGTATACTCGACCCTCGTCATGCGCTCACGGCTTCTGTGGCGTCGTTCTGCGACGGCCGTGGGGCTGTACGCGGCGGTGGCGCTTGGGCTCCTCGGGACCGTCATTGCCTCCCGGGTGCTGGGAGTTGACCAGTTCGGCATCTACGCGACCGCGCTGATAGCGGCGTCGTTCGTTCAGACGCTTCTCGACCTCACGGTCGAGGAGTCCCTGACGAAATTCGGCTTCCGGTACGTGGCCGCCGAGGATTGGGGTCGTCTGCGGCGGCTCTTCGCAGTCGCGCTTCGACTGAAGCTCGTCGGCGGTGCTCTCGGGTGTGTCGCCCTGGTCGCCTTCGCTCCCTTCGCCAACAGCGTCTTCGGGACGAGTGGGCTCGAGGGCCCGGTGCTTGCCTCCGCGCTGCTGCCGCTCGTACAGTCGCCGGAGAACGTCGCCTCGACTGCGCTCCTGCTCCGTGGCCGCTATGACCTTCGGGGTGCCTACCTGACCTTCTCGATGGCGCTTCGCCTCGCGGGGATCGCGATCGGCACACAGTTCGGCGTCTGGCAGGCAGTCGCGTGCATCGTCGTCGCGCAAGTCGTGGCGACCATCGTGCTCTCGGTGGCCGGCCTGAGTGCCTTCCGGCGATTTCCCGTTGCCGCATCGCGGCCACTCGAGGAGGAGCGTGGGCCTATCAGGTCGTTCGTGGTGCAGTCGAGCCTCGCGACCGGGATGCTGTCGCTTCGGACCGCGTTCGCGCCCCTCCTTCTCGGGGTGGTCGCCGGGCCGACGCAGGTCGGGCTCTTCCGGATCGCCCAGGCGCCGCAGGCGGGGCTGTCGGCGGCCAGTTCGCCGGTCCGTCTCGTCCTGCTCACGGAGCAGACACGGGACTGGGAGCACGGCCTCGAACGACAGGTTCTCGGAGGGGTCCGCCGGTACATGACCGCAGCGGCGGGGCTGATGGTGGTCGCAGTCCCGGTCTTCCTGATCCTGATGCCGTGGCTCGTCCGGACGGTCTTCGGCTCCGAGTACGAGGGGGCCATCTCGGCGGCGCGCATCATCCTGCTCGCAGCGGCGGCGCAGGTCGTGCTCGGCTGGACGAAATCACTCCCAGTCACGATAGGACGTCCGTACCTTCGTCTGGTGACCCACGGCATCGAGACGGCGGTGTTGCTGCCGCTCGTGCTCGGGTTCGGGTACATGTGGGGTGTGACCGGGGCGGCTCTCGCGATGCTTGTCTCGACCGTCGCCTTCGCCGTGGCATGGGGGATCGTCCTCACCCGGCTCCATACCGAGGTTGAGGGTCGCCCGCCTGTCCCGGGGAGCATCGTCGAGCAGTGAGGGTGCTGATCGTCTCCGGGATCTGGCCGCCCGATGTGGGAGGTCCGGCCGTGCACGCGCCCGCCCTCGCGGCGTTCCTTCGAACACGAGGTCACGGCGTCGAGGTGGTCACGACCGCCGACAGCGCTCCCGGCCCCGAGGACTATCCCGTGCGGTGGATCTCGCGGTCGCGGTCACCTGTGGTGCGTCATTCTCTGGTCGCCCTGGACGTCGCCCGGCGTGCCCGAAGGGCAGACGTCGTGTACGCGACGAGCATGATCCGCCGTGCAGCTGCAGGCGCAGGTGCCGCCCGACGTCCCCTCGTCGTGAAGCTCGTCGCGGACGAGGCCTACGAACGGGCAAGGCGGGCCGGTCTCTTTGTTGGCTCACTCGAGGATTTCCAGCAGGTGAGGGGAGGAGCGCGGATCAGAGCGCTTCGTCGTGCACGGGACATCGCCGTGCGACGCGCCTCGCACGTGTTCTGCCCCAGTTCCTATCTGCGTGACATCGCGGTCGGCTGGGGTATCCCCGCGGAGCGGATCTCGGTCCTCCCGAACCCGGCGCCGATCGTGCCCGTGCTCCCGGGACGGGACACTCTGCGCGCGGCCTTCGGCATGACGGGCATCACTCTCGCTTTCGCCGGACGTCTGACGCCACAGAAGGATCTTCGGCTCGCAATCGACGCTGTCGACCGGGTTCCGGTTATTTCGCTGGTCCTGCTCGGGGAGGGGCCGGAGATGGCATCGCTCGAGGCCTATGCCCGGGAGCGCGGTCTCGGCGACCGGGTCAGGTTTCTGGGTGGTGGAACGCGGAACGATGTGCTCGAGCTCTTCCGGGCGGCCGACGCTTCGCTGCTGTCGTCCGCCTGGGAGAACTTCCCGCACACCGTGGTCGAGGCACTTGCGGTCGGGACTCCCGTGATCGCAACGAGAGTCGGCGGGATACCGGAGATCGTGCGCGACGGGCAGAACGGGTTGCTGGTGGCGCCCCACGACGTCGACACGCTCTCCGACGCCGTCGAGCGGTTCGCCTCGGACGCGGGGCTGCGGGAGAGCCTCGCCCGTGCAGCCGCCCCGTCCGTCGAGGGATATGCCCCCGACCTCCTCCTTGCACGTGTCGAAGCGGAGCTCGCTCGGGCCGCAGGGAGCCGCGGATGAGACGGTTGCTGATGGTCGGCCGGACGCGCTACACGCTGCCGCTCGATGCATCGCTGGCGCGGAAATTCGATGCGCTCTCGGAGGAGCTCGACGTGCGTGTGCTCGCGGGGACGCGGCGGGGATCTCGCGGGACCGACCCGCGGTTCCGCCTCTATCCGCCCGTCGCGCCCGGCAAGCTCGACGGCGTCACGTTCTGGGCGCTCTTCCCGTTCCGCGTCGCCCGCGAGCTGCGCTCCCACAGGCCGGAGATCGTGCTCTCCCAGGGTGGACAGGAGACGGCTCTCGTTCTCGCGGGCCGGGCGCTCGCTCGAAGCCGGGCGAAGGTCGTGATGGACGTCCACGGCGATCCCGGCGCGGCCACGCGCCTCTACGGCTCGCCGTGGCGTCGTGCGCTCGCGCCTCTCGGCGACGCGATGACGCGGTTGGCGATCCGCAGGGTGGATGCGGTGAGGACGATCTCCGGGTACACGACGGGCCTCGTCCGCGACCACGGCGTCGAGCCTGCTGCGGTGTTCCCGGCCTACATGGATCTCGCTCCGTTCCTCGCCACTCCTCCCGCCTCTCCTCCGGCCTCGCCCACGGCGCTCTTCATCGGGGTCTTGGAGCGCTACAAGGCGGTCGACGTCCTCGCCGAAGCCTGGCGCATCGCCTCGGCGCGGGTGCCGTCGGCGAGACTGCGAATCGTCGGCAGGGGCACGATGACGAAAACCGCGGAAGAGCTTGCCGAGCAGTTTCCGGGGCGGGTCGAGTGGGTGCCGTACCTGCCGGCCGCCGAGGTCGCTGCCGCGCTCGACGACGCGACCCTGCTCGTCCTCCCGTCCCGGTCGGAAGGCCTCGGTCGGGTGGTAATCGAGGCGTTCTGCCGCGGCCGCGCCGTGGTCGGCAGCAGGGTAGGGGGGATTCCAGACGTCGTCACCGACGGCCAGACGGGGCTCCTCGTGGAGCCCGGCGACCCGACTGCGCTCGCCGACGCCCTTGTGCGCGCCCTCTCCGAGCCGGAGCTGGCAGCCCGGCTCGGGGCGGCTGCGCGCGACGCCGTCGGCCCGTGGCTCGCCTCGCCGGAAGAGTACGCTCGCCGCGTGCGGGCGCTCGTGGACGACGTCCTCGGAGAGCCGGCGGAGCAGTCTTGAGGGTGATCTTCGTCACCCAGCAGGTCGACCCGGACAGCCCGGTTCTCGGCGCCACCGTCGCGAAGATCCGCGCGCTCGCGGCCCGCGTCGACGAGGTCGCCGTGATCGCAGACGGCGCGGTGCCGGGGGTGCTGCCGTTGAACTGCCGCGTCCACACGTTCGCGGCAGGAACCAGGGCGATGCGGGGCGCCCGCTTCGAGTCGGCACTCGCCCGCGAGCTCGCCCGGCGGCCGGGGCCTGCGGCGGTCGTCGCGCACATGTGCCCGATCTACGCCGTCCTCGCTGCGCCGCTGGCTCGTCCTCTCCGCGTCCCGGTGCTCCTCTGGTACACGCACTGGCGCGCGAGCCGGCTTCTCCAGGCTGCCGAGCGCGTCTCCACGAGCGTCGTCACCGTCGACAGGCGCTCGTTCCCGCTCGAGTCGCCGAAGGTCGTGCCGATCGGGCACGGGATCGACCTGGCCGATTTCCCCTGCGCCGACCGCCCCGTGCGGGAAGGGATCTCACTGCTTGCGATCGGCAGGACGTCCCCGGCCAAGGGGCTCGGCACGGTGATCAGGGCGGTGGCACAGGTTCCCGAGGCGCGTCTGGTCCAACACGGACCGTCGCTCACCGACGAGGAGCGCCGGCACCGGGCGGAGCTCGAGGAGCTCGTGACGCAGCTCGGTCTCGGCGGCCGTGTCACGATCGGCGAACCGGTGGCGCGCAGCGACGTGCCGCACCTGCTCGCGGCGGCCGACTGCCTCGTCAACAACATGCGCGCAGGCGCGACGGACAAGGTCGTCTACGAAGCGGCAGCGACCTGCCTGCCCGTGCTTGCGTCGAATCCCGCGCTGGACGAGCTCCTCCCCGCCTGGCTGCGCTTCCCGCGCGACGATCCCGACGCCCTGGCAGAGCGCATCAGGGAGATCGCCCGCGCAGATCGCGCCGGGATCGGACGGGAGCTGCGGGCACGCGTCGAGCGCGACCACTCGGTCGAGGGCTGGGCCGACCGGCTCCTGGAGGTGGCGGCACGGTGAGTGGCCCGGTCGTCCTGCACGTCGGCAAGGTCTCGGGCATCTCGGGCTCCGAGAACCATCTGCTGCTGCTCCTGCCGGCCCTGCGCGAGCGCGGCGTCGACGTGCGGTTCCTGCTCCTGCACGAGGACGAGCCCGGAGCGATGGAATTCGCCCGACGGCTGTCGGCGTCCGGCGTGCCGGTCGAGGGCATCCGCCTGCCCTATCCCGCCGACCCTCGCGCGTTTTGGCGCCTCGTCTCCGTCGTACGGCGGCACCGCCCCGCGATCCTCCATACCCACCTCGTGCACGCGGACTTCCTCGGGCTCTGCGCGGCCCGGCTCTGCGGCGTTCCAATCCGGCTCAGCACGAAGCACGGCTTCAACGCCTTTCGCGACTCGAGGGCCTTCGCCGTCGCCGACCGGGCCGTGGGCAGGCTCGCCACGCGGCAGATCGCGATCTCGGACGGGCTCGCCCGATACCTCTGCGAGACCGAGGGCTTCGGCAGGGACGCATTCACCGTGATCCACTACGGGATCGTGCCCAGCGACGAGCCGGCGCCCTACGCAGGCCCGGTGCCGAAGCTCGTCTGCGTCGGCCGGCTCCTGCCCATCAAGGGCCACGACGTGCTGTTGCGTGCGTTCGCGCAGGCCCGCGACGCCGTCCCCGAGCTCGAGCTCTCGCTCGCAGGCGCAGGCCCGCTCGAGGACGAGCTCCGCCGGCGTGTCACCGAGCTCGGCCTCGAATCCCACGTTCGCTTTCTCGGTCTCGTCTCGCCGATCGAGCCCGAGCTGGAGAAGGCGGCGATCGTCGTCGTCCCGTCCCTCGGCGAGGGCTTCGGCATGGTCGCCCTCGAGGCGATGGAGCGGGGGAGGGCGGTGATCGCGAGCGACGTCGGAGGCCTGCCCGAGATAGTGGACGACGGCGACACGGGGCTGATCGTGCCACGGGCGAATGCCGAGGAGCTTGCCGCAGCGATCACGCGACTCGCGCGTGACCTTCCAGGAGCGGCGGCGATGGGACGGTCGGGACGGCAGCGGGCGGTCATGACGTTCGGGCAGGACCGCTGCACCGACGCGACGCTCGAGCTCTATGCGGCGGAGCTCGGTCGCGTCGGCGGGGCCGGCTGACCGCCGCGGCTGCGGCTTCCGAAGCGCTCCCAGGCGCGGAGCAGCGGGAATGCCGCGAGGAGGGCGAGGAGGAAATCCCATGGGACGCGGTAGCGGATCGTCCCGGCGAACACCATCGCCATCAGGGTGTTGTACGCCTCGAGCGAGAGCACGAGGGCGACGAAGCGCCGCGGCGCGAGGAAGAGCCCGGCGATCGCGAGGGCGTACAGGGCGACCATGAACACCGGCTCCGCCGTCTTCCGGATCGTGTTCGCCGCGCCTGTCCTACCCGCGTCGTCCGCCGTGACCGTCAGCTCGGGCTGCCACAGCATCCGTACCGCCTGCACCGCGAGCCGCGCTTTCTCGCCCGGGTGGTGACGCCAGAAATCGAGCACCTTGCGCTCGTAGAACGTCTCCTGCGCACATTCGTCGACGGCGACCCGCTTGCCTGTGCTGAGCTCGATGTCGGCAGCCTTCTCGGGCCACGGCGGCACCCCCGGCAGATCCGGGACGTCGTCGATCCACTGGCCGGCAGCGAGGACGGAGTAGGTGTTCAGGTTGTTCGCCTTCCAGAGCGCGCGCGAGTCCGTCGTGATCGCGAAACAGCCAACCTGCACCTTGTTCCGGATAGCCCACGGCGCGACCGCGAGCGTGGTCGCCGCGAGAACCGCGAGCGCAACGGCGCCGGTGCGCCTGTCGATCCGCAGCGGCCAGGCCACGTAGGCGGCGAGGACGATCGGCAGCAGCACGAGACGCGAGTTGCTGAGGATCGCGACCCCGGTCGCCGCGCCCAGGGCGGCGGGCCACCAGAGCGAGCGCCTCTCTCTGGCGATCAGGGCGAGGAGCGTGATGAGCACCAGGAGGAAGCCGTCGAGGATCTCCCGGTTGACGTGGACGTCATGCCAGACGAGGTAGGGGTGGAGGGTCGCGATCAGCGCCGCCACGACGCCGATCCGGAGCGTATCGAGCCGCCTCCCGATCTCCAGGACGAGCAGGGCGGTGCCTGCCGCGACGACGATCTGGGCCAACCCGACGACGAGCCACGTCCGGCCGAGCGGCCAGTACAGCATCGCGAGGAACCATGCGTAGAGCGGCTGGGTGTAGGCGGACGGAACGCCCGGGAGCAGTCCGAACGTTCCGCTCGAGACGAGCGTCCGCGCGAAGCGGTCGCTCTTCTCGACGAACGCCTCGAGAATCCTGTTCCGCTCCCAGGCGAGGACGACGAGCCGGGGGGCGACGGCCAGGGTGCCGACGAGCAGGTAGGCGTGAAGCCGACGCATGTCGTTCAGCCGCGCGATACTGGGTGGCGTATGGCAGGCACTCCGGAACCGTATGCAGTCGTGTCATGCCACGTCGAGAGGATTCTCGACGACCGCTTGTGGAAAAGCTATCGAAGCCTCATCGATGACCGCCCCGGTGGGTTCGCGATCGCGTCCCTCGTTCGCCCACCGGACGAGGGATCCGGGGAGGACTCCGCCGTCTGGTTGGAGCGGGTGCGCAGGCTGAGAGGCCCGCTCGGACATCACACCCATTGGACGGCGCCGGACCACGCCCGGCCGCTCGACGGTGTCGAGACGGGCGAGCGCGTCGTCGGCGAGGCCGCCTGGCTCCGTGAGCAGGGGCTGACGCCGACGTGCTTCTGCGGCGGGGGCTGGTACTGGGACGCGTCCGTCGCTGCGGCCTGCGCGGCTCTCGGGTACGTGGACTGCACTCCGCGGGCGCGGCGCCCCCCTCGCCTTGCCGAGGGAGAGGCATGGGCGGAACTGGGGTCGCCGGCCGTCGTCGCCACCGAGGCGGGCTCTCTGCTCGCGATCCCCACGACACACTCCCTCGGCGAGCTCGCCCGCGCCACCTTCCGGCCGAGGGGCTTCGCCGACGTGGTCGTGCACGGCTACTTCCACGACACGGACATCCTCGACAGTCGACGTCGCCGCGCGCTCGTCGCCGCCCTGACGGTGCTCGGCCGCCGCCGGCGCCCGATTGGCCTCGACGATCTCGCTGCTGCCCTTCGCGGGGAGGTCGAAACCGTGTCATGGAATCATGTGGCCCGCGGAAGGCCCGTCGATCACCCGGAGTAGAATCCCGGCGTGCCGACTGCGCAGCCGGACGTGACGAAGCAGGCCCGTCGAGACGCCGAGTCGTCGGCGTCAACGGACGTCCGCTCCTCCCGCTTCTACCTCTTCTCCGGCAACCATCTCGTGACGATCGTCCGGCGGTCCCTCAGCGTGCTCGCGCTCGTAACGCTGGACGTCCTCGGTCTTGCGCTCGGCGTCTACGCCGCCCTCGTGCTGCGCTCGGTCCTCTACGGGAAGCCGGTCTACTGGTCACTCCTCTGGCGCGAGGGCCCCCAGGCTTGGCTCAAGTTCCTCGCGCCGGTCTGTGTGCTGCTCTTCTGGCAGGCCGGGCTCTATGGGCAGCGTGAGCGCCGCCCGGGCGCTGGGAGGGTGGTCTCGTCGCTCGTGCTTCTCGCCCTCGTCGTCCTCGCCTTCGGCATCGGCACGAGCTACGACTTCACGACCACCGGGCTCATCCCCACCGCAGTCGTCACGAGCGCACTCACGATCGGCCTCCTGAGGGCCGCCTACGGCTCCCTTTCGCTCGAGCTGATGCGCATGACAGGCATCCGGCGTCGAGTCGTTCTTGCCGGGGAGGGCGAGAGCCTGCGTCGCCTGCAGAGGGAGCTGGGATCCTCACGCGTCGGCATCGCCTACGAGTTCGTGGGCGTCGTCTCCCCTTCCGGAGCACCCGACCTGCCACTCCTCGCAACCTTGCTCGCGGACATCGGCCACGTCCTCGGCGAGCAGCGTCCCGATGAGTTGATCCTGGCCGAATCCGACTTCGACGAGCAACAGGTGCTGGACGTTGTCGAGCAGGCGCACCGCCAGGGCGTCCGTGTCAGCCTCGCGCCTGCAACCACCGACCTCCTCGTGCAGAAGGGCGAGTACGTAACGGGCATCGGGGTACCGCTGTTCGAACTGCGGCCGCCGATCCTGACCGGTTGGGACTGGGCGGTGAAGCGATCGTTCGACCTCTTCGTGAGCGCGCTGCTCGTCGTGGTCGGCCTGCCGCTCTGGCTGCTGATCGCGGCGGCGGTCAAGCTCGACTCGCACGGGCCAGTCTTCTACGTCGACCGGCGCGTCGGCGTCGGAGAGCTCGAGTTCGGGATGCTGAAGTTCCGCACCATGGTCTCCGGCGCGGCCGGGCAGCAGGATCAGCTCGAGCAGCTCAACGAGGCCGGAGGCGCGATCTTCAAGATCCGGGACGATCCGCGGGTGACGCGCGTGGGGCGGATCCTCCGCCGGCTCTCGCTCGACGAAATGCCGCAGCTCGTCAACGTGCTCCGGGGTCAGATGAGCCTCGTCGGCCCCCGCCCGCTGCCGTTGAGAGACTATCGGCTCCTCGCGGACTGGCACCGGGCGCGCTACCTCGTGCTGCCGGGCATGACCGGGCTGTGGCAGATCTCCGGCCGCTCCGGCCTCTCCTTCGACGACCTCGTCCGTCTCGACTTCACGTACATCGAGAACTGGTCGATCTGGCTGGACATCGCGATCATCGCCAAGACGGTGCCCGCCGTGATCACGGGCCGGGGCGCGTATTGAACGTGCCCTCAGAGGGCGACGGGCGCCGGCCTTCGTACAATCGGGCGGTGCGGGCCCCCAGGATCCTCGCCGTAGCTTCGGCCGTCGACCTCGACTTCAGGTACGGGTGTACGCCCGCGTGGTGGCAGCTGTGGAAGGGGATGTACGAGGCGGGCGCCGACCTCGTCGTCACGCCCTATCGGGGACGGCCGGTCGAGTCGCCGTGGTGGCGCGTCGCTCCCAACCCCACCTACCGGAAGGGGGAGTCGTACGCGGCCGTGCGCGACGCCCTCGCGCGGCTCAAGGGCGACCGCTACCTCCGTCGCGGCGAGGACTCGCCCGAGGAGAGCGTCTTCGACAGGCTCACCCGGGAGACGATCTGGCGCCTTGTCACCCCGCGCTGGCGTCGACACCTCGAGCGCCTCGTGGAGCGGGAGCGCCCCGACGCGGTCGTCGTCTTCACCGTTCCAATGTCGCACTTTCGAGGCATCCCAACGGCGCTGCGCGAGCGTTTCGGGATCCCGGTCGTCTTCTACGACGGCGACGTGCCGATGAGCCTGCCGGAGTTCGGTGGCATGGACACGGGGTTCAACTACTACCACGGGGCCGATCCGTCGGAGTACGACCTCGTGCTCTCGAACTCCGAGGGCGGGCTGTCGCGCCTGCTCGAGCTCGGGGCGCGCCGCGCCGAGGCCGTGTTCTGGGCCGCCGACCCCGAGTTCTTCGCGCCGCTCCGGGTCGAGAAGGAGATGGACGTGTTCTTCTACGGCTACGGCGACAAGTTCCGGCGCGAATGGACGGCTGCGATGGTGGGCGAGCCGAGCCGGGCGGCGCCGGAGATCGACTTCGCGCTCGGCGGCCGCGACTTCCGCGGCGACGTCGGCCGTGCTCGCGAGGTCGGCGACGTCCCGTTCAACGTCTTCGCGCGTGCGATCTCCGCGGCGCACGTCAACCTCAACGTGACGCGGCGCTCGCATGCGACCGTGCCCCTGTCGTCGACCTGCCGGCCCTTCGAGCTGGCCTCCGCCGGCGCAGCGATCGTCTCGAATCCACACGAGGGCATCGAGCAGTGGTTCGAGCCCGGCAGCGAGATCGTGATCGTGGAGAACGCCGAGCAGGCGCTCGCCGCCTACCGGCTCCTGCTCGACGACCCTGCGCAGGCGGCTGCGATGGGCGCCCGTGCCCGCGAGCGAGTGCTCGACGAGCACACCTACGCGCACCGTGCGCGGCGTGTTCTCGACCTGCTCGAGCTCGGCGTGGCGGCGTCGTGAAGGGCTCGGGCCGGACGGTCGCGATCGTGCCCGCGCACAACGAGGCGGGAGCGATCGCCGGCGTCGTGGATGCAATTCGCGCCTTCGACCCCTCGTTCGACGTCGTCGTCGTCGACGACGGCTCGACCGACGGGACGGCGTCCGTCGCCGCGTCGCGTGGAGCCGCGGTCGTCGCCCTCCCCTACAACCTCGGGATCGGGGGGGCCGTCCAGACGGGGTTCAAGTACGCGCTCGGGCACGGGTACGACCTCGCGGTCCGGCTCGACGGCGACGGCCAGCACGATCCGGCCGAGCTGCCGAAGCTGCTCGGCCCCATCGAGCGGGGCGAGGCCGACATCGTCACCGGCTCGCGCTTCGCGATCGCCGGTGGCTACCGGCCGCCGCTCGCGCGGCGGATCGGCATCACCTGGTTCGCGCGGCTCGTCTCGCTCCTCACGCGGCAGAAGGTCACCGACACCACGTCGGGCTTCCAGGCGCTCAACCGGCGGGGCATCGCGCTGTTCGCCGGTGACTACCCGAATGACTACCCGGAGGTCGAGGCCACCGTGCTGGTCTTCAAACACCGGCTCCGTCTCGTCGAGGTCCCGGTCGAGATGCGCGAGCGCGAGCACGGTGAGTCGTCGATCACCTTTCTCCGCTCCGTGTACTACATGCTGAAGGTGACCCTGGCGCTGTTCGTCGCCATGGCGCGCAAGTACGCCATTCCCGAAGAGGAGGATGCAGGCCGTTGACACCCGTGAAGATCTCGATTGCGGCTTCGGCTGCGTCGCTGCTCCTCCTGCTCGTCGTCTTCGAGTTGATCCGCGGCCGCAGGCTGAAGGAGCGCTACGCGCTGCTGTGGATCCTGACGGGCGTGGTGCTGCTCGTGCTCTCGGCGTGGCGCGGCGGGCTGAACACGATCGCGGGCTGGCTGGGAGTCTCGACGTACCCACCGGCGATCCTGTTCGCGGTCGCGACCCTCTTCGTGATCGTCGTGCTCCTCTACTACTCGACGGTGCTCTCGCAGCTCGCGGACCAGAACACTCTGCTCGCGCAACGGCTCGCACTGCTCGAGGAGCGTGCAGCGCAGAAGTCTCCGGGCGAGAAGTCCGGCGCGGTGAAGGAGCCCGCAGTACCCGATGGGGAATAGGGCTGCCGGCGAGGGTCCGACGGTGAACCTGCCGTTGGATGCGTCGCCTAGGGAGCACGCACCGGCGGGCTGATCACGAAGATGTCCCCGCTCGTCGGGTCGTCCCGCCAGTTGGCCGCGGCCGCCACCCGGTAGGTGACCCCGGGCTGCGGCGACCCGTCGACGTAGGTGTTGTCCCGGGTTCTCGTGAGAACCACCGATTTCAGCTCACATCGGTCTGCGCCAGCATGCAGGCAGGTCGTGTCGGGGCCAGGATCGCGGGTGCGCAGCACGACGTAAAAGACCGGTCGGAAGCGGCCGTGATCCTCCCAGCTCAAACGAACCGACTCACCGATACGGACAGCCTTGACCTCGATGTACGAGCCGTCGACGGGCGTAAGGATGTTGTCGACGACGATCGCCCTGTCCGGGCCGCGCTGGGTGGTGACCGCGGCGACGGCGACAAACGGCAGCGCGCCCAGCAGGACGGCCGCGAGGACGACGACCCAGGCACGGGCTGCCACCGGCCGAGGGGGCGTCAGTCGGTCGCCGAGGCGGCGCTGGAACGTCGGCACGAGAAGCGGGATCGCGGCGACCAGGATCAGGTAAGCCGGCCAGGCCGGCATGACGAGCCGCCAGAAGCTCCCCGACTCGATGCTCGCGACTCCCGACGAGCCCTTGACGAAGACGTACGCCATCGTCCACGTGAGGAGAAGGCCGGCCGCCGGGAAGGATCGGCGCGCGACGGCGACCGTGCCGGCGAACGGAGCCCATTGCGCCAGGCGGGCGCTCCAGAAGAACTCGCGGAGATTCGACATGTTCTGCTTCCAGACACCCCAGTCGATACGGGTGTAGCGGTCGATCGACGCCTGCACGGCGATCGACCCCGTGCCGACCGCCTCCCTCGTGGTGCCGAGCGCGAAGAGTGGGAGCTGGCCGAGGCCGCGCTGCTTCCAGAGCGCGAGCGTGATCAGGGCCGGCGCCAGTGCGACTGCGAATGCGAGGCCTTGGCGCCACTTTCGCGCCAACAGGTACGTGACGACGGCGGCAACGAGGAAGAGGGCGTTGGCGGGCTTGAGCGCGAGGCCGAATCCGGCGACGAGGCCCGCAAGCACACCCTGGGACAGTCTCGGGGTCCCCAGAGAGCGCAGCACGAGCGCCGCGGCCACCACGGCGACCACCATCGACGGATAGTCGGCGAGCTGTGTGAACCCGAGCGCCTGGGGAAGGAACTGGCTGACCCACCTGTCGTGGTAGCGCGCGACGAAGAGCGGAATCGAGGCGAACGGCGCCACGATCCAGAGGACGGTGCACCACAGGCCGAAGAGTCGGCCCCCGATGCGTTGGCCGATGTCGAACACCGCGACGAGCGCGATCGGCGCGAGCACGAGCACGTCGAGCGCGATCATGGCCGGCAAGGTGCTCACGAAGGCGGGCCCGCCGATCAGCGCGAACGGTGCGATCACGAGCGGCCAGCCGTAGCTGACCAGTGCGGTCGGCAGGATACCGCCCTGAAGCAGCCAGCCGGTCGTGTAGAGCCAGATCTGGTCTCCGCCTTGGTAGACGAGCCAGCCGTTCCGCTCGACGCTGAGGAAGAAGAGGCCTGTCGTGGCGATCTGCACGAGGGCCAGGGCTGCGAGCACCGGCTTCCAGCGGAGGACGAGAAAGTCGTGCAGGCGCGCGGCGGCGGCGGCCACGCGCGGCATCGGGCTCGCTGTTGCCTTCGACGTCACCCTCGTCGATCCCGGTACCACTCGGCTGTCAGCGCGATGCCCTCATCTAGTCGTTTCTGCGCCCGAAAGCCGAACAGCTCCTCCGCACGAGTCGTGTCGAGCTTGCGTCTCGGCTGGCCGTTGGGCTTCGTCGTGTCCCAGCGGATCGAGCCCGTGAATCCCGTGTGCCGGGCGACGAGGCCGGCGAGGTCGGCGATCGCGATCTCCTCGCCGGTGCCGACGTTGACCGGGTCGGCGCCGTCATAGCGAGCAGCTGCGAGCACGAATGCGTCGACGCAGTCGTCGACGTAGAGGAACTCGCGCGTCGGCGTGCCGTCGCCCCAGAGCGTGATGTCCTTCTCGCCCCGCCGCTCCGCGTCCACCATCTTCCGGATCAGGGCGGGGATCACGTGCGAGGTCTCGAGGTCGAAGTTGTCACGGGGGCCGTACAGGTTCACCGGCAGCAGGTAGATCGCATTCGTCCCGTACTGCGCCCGGTACGACTGGGCGCCGACCAGGATCGCCTTTTTCGCGACGCCGTAGGGTGCGTTCGTCTCCTCGGGGTAGCCGTTCCAGAGGTCGTCCTCGCGGAAGGGCACGGGAGAGAACTTCGGGTAGGCGCAGATCGTGCCCGCGATCACGAGCTTTGGCGTCTCGTGCAGACGCACCTGCTCGAGCACGTGTACGCCCATCATCAGGTTCGCGTACCAGTAGCGGCCCGGGTTGGCGCGGTTCGCGCCGATCCCGCCGACCTCCGCCGCCAGGTGGAAGACGAGCTCCGGCTGCGACTCGTCGAAGAGTCGCTCGGTCGCGGCCATGTCGGTGAGGTCGGTCTCGGCGCGACGGGGAACGACGACGGCATGGCCCTCGGCCGTGAGCCGCTCGACGAGATGAGAGCCGAGGAAGCCGCCGCCTCCGGTGACGAGTACGCGCACGGGGGGAGGTTACCCTCGCCCCCGGCGTACGGGGTCGGGTCCACGGTAGTCGAGTGTCGAGCACCTCTCAGCGCGCATCCCTGCCCGATCGAGCTCTGGCGCTGACGGGTCGCCAGGGAGTGATGATCGCTGCCGGCGTCGTCCTTGCCGTCGCCGCGTTCCATCTCTGGATCACGCCCTCGAACCCGCCCGGCTTCCTGTACGACGAGGCGTCGATGTCCTACAGACGAGCCTCGACGGGTCGTAGATCTCGACGCGGGTCCGTTTGTCCCCGGCGTCCGCGATCCGGAAGCTGACCCGCCGACCCTTCAGGGTCGCAGGCGCCGACCCGACCGGCGCCGGGTACTGGAGATCGGCGAGGGCGTTCGCGGCCGATCGAGGCATGTCTTGCCCTGCGCGCGCAGCCAGTCGGGGATCGTGTCCGTCTCGGTGCTCACTACCTGGGCGACATGGTCGCTGGGGACGTAGCCGGTCCCCGCGAACCACGGGTCGCCGGGCGCGTCGCGTTGATCGTGTAGTCGCCGCGCCCCCAGCGGAGGCGGCCGCCATGGTGCTGGGCGCCGAGGAACGTCGCAGCCTACGGGGCGGCGGCGTTGCTGTCGAGCGTGATCCAGTCGACGCGGCCGATCCAGCGCGCCTGGTTCTCCGCGTACCAGCGGATCGTCTGCAGGACGCCGTCCTCCCACGACACCCGCGGCATCCAGCCGGTCTCGGCAGTCAGCTTCTCGTGACCCACGCGCAGGGCCATGACGTCGCTCGCACCCGGCCGGTAGCGCTTCGGCGTCGTCGTCACCGTCCGTCCGGGAGGCCAGAAGCCGTGCTCCTCCCCGACCCGCAGGATCAGCTCGACCCAGCCCTGCATCGAGATGTTCTCTCCCTGCCCGTAGACATAGACGTCCCCCGGCCTGCCGTGCGCGGCGACCATGAGATGACCGCGCACGCCGTCGGTGCAGAAGCAGAAGTCCCGCAGCGGCTCGAGATTGCCGAGCTCGATCGTCTCGCGGGTGAGTGCCTGGGTGATGATGGTGCCCGTCACGTAGCGCGGGTTCTGGCGCGGCCCGTAGTTGTTGAACATGCGCGTGACGACCCCCGGCAGGCCGAAGGCGTCGAAGTAGTTCATCGTCAGGAAGTCCGCGGCGACCTTGGCGGTGGCGTAGATCGACTTGGGGTTGAGCGGGGAGCGCTCGTGGAGGATGAGGCCGCCGTCGCGGTCGAAGTCGTGATGGTGGGAGACCTCGTCGCGCACGTTCCCGTACTCCTCCGACGTGCCCGCGGTGTCGAACTTCTCGACCTCGAGACCGGTATCGACGATCGACTGCAGGAGGTTCAGCGTCCCGACCGTGTTCGCCATCACCGTCTCGTAAGGCCGGTGCCACGACTCGCCGACGTGCGCCTGCGCGCCGAGGTGGAAGACGTAGGGCCGGTCGGGCGCCTGCTTCAGCTCGCGCATCAGGTAGTCGATCGAGGTCTTGTCAGTGAGATCGGCGAAGTGCGCCTTCAGTCGATTGCGGCACCGCTCTCAAGGTTGCCCGGAATCCAGCATGGTCGCTGCAGAGGTAGCGCCGCGATCGCTGCCGTTCGCCCGCGACAGTTAGTCGGGGGTGCCGTCGCCGGGCGCGGCATGGTCACGGAAGTGCTCGGGCAGGGCGCCGCCGAGGCGGAGCCGGAGCAAGTTCGCTTGACGGCCCACGGCCTCACCAAAGCCGACCGTGGCCAGCTCGAGCGGCGCGCGCAGCGGCGTGGCTGCCAGGCCGTCCCGCCGCCCGGCGGCGCGCGCGCGCAGCGGCCCGACCTCTCGTCTCAGGAGCAGGTGGATCACGAGCACCGGCCAGTCGAGCGCCGCGATCTTCAGCCGCATCGGGAAGCCGGAGCGTGCGACGCGGTACTTCGCGAGCACGTAGGCGCGCCCGTACGCCTCGAGCCTCCGCTGGGCAGGTGATGCAGCGCCGAGGGTCGCTCCGTGACGATGCAAGGCGTGGGCCGCCGGCGCCCGGGAGCAACCCCAGCCCGCAAGCCTGAAGCGGAGTGCGAGGTCAACGTCTTCCCAGTAGGCGAAGAACCGCTCGTCGAAACCGCCGAGCTCCATGAACGCGTCTGCGCGGTAGGCGGCTGCGCCGCCGCATGGGCCCACCGGCTCAGCCGCATGCGCAAGCTCCTCTGCGGGGCGGTTCCACAGCATGTCCCACGATCGCAGCGTGGTGTCGAGCTCGATCCCGGCGGAGTCCACGAGTCCCGGTGCCGATCCCTGCAACAAGACGCCGGCGACCATGCCGATCCGCCGGTCGGCCAGGGGCTCGAGCAGTCGCTCGATGAACTCGGGCGCGCAGACCGCATCGTTGTTGACCAGCACGATCACGTCGGCGCCCACCACTTCTTGCACGCCGCGATTGATCGCGCGTCCGAAGCCGGCGTTGCAGGGATTGCGAACGACGATGACGTGTGGGAAGTCGGCCGCAAGCATCTCCGCGGTGCCGTCCGTCGACGCGTTGTCGACGACGACGATCTCCGCGGGCACCGTCTGGGCCGCGATGCTCGCGAGCGTCTCCGTCAGCAGGCTGCGGGCGTTCCACGTCGGAATGACGACGACTGCGCGCACGCGACAAGGCACTATACGCAAATGCGCCGCGTGGCCATGTGGTCGACGGATCCCGTCGGAGAGCTCATGGCGGGCCCCGGCATCCGCTACCACCGGCTCTCGGCGGAGCTCGCCCGGCGTTTCGCAGTGACGCTCGTTGCGCCGGGGGACGGGGTCGGGGCTGCTCCGTACACGTTTCGCGCGCCGTCTTCCGTCGGCTCGGCCGGCGACCTCGACGTTGACGTCGTCGTCGCACAGAGCCTTCCGCTCGGCCTTGCGCGCGGGTTTCGGCGGCGCGGCGTGCGGGTCGTCTACGACCTCTACGCACCGGCGCTCGTAGAGGCAGCCGCGCAGCTAGCGGGCGAGGGTGATTCCAGCGGGCCACGCAGCGTCCGCTACGAGGAGGTCGTCGCGATGACCCGCGTCGCGCTTCTCCTGGGCGACGCGTTCATCTGCGCGAGCGAGCGGCAGCGCGACCATTGGCTCGGCGCGCTCGCCGGGCTGGGCCGTCTCACACCGACGGTGTACGCCGCCGACCCCGCTCTACGGTCGCTGGTCGAAATCGTGCCTTTCGGCCTCGACGTCGCTTCGCGTTCGCAAACAGCAGGGGTGGCCAAGGGAGTGCTGCCGGGGATCCGATCGTCCGACAGGCTCCTGCTGTGGGGCGGAGGGGTCTGGAATTGGTTCGACCCACTGACGCTCATCCGCGCGGTCGGCCGGCTGGCCGAGTGCCGCGATGACGTCAAGCTCCTGTTCCTGGGGATGGCGCATCCGAGCACTGCCGTCGGAGCGATGAGCATGGCCGATCGGGCGGTGACCCTCGCAGCCGAGCTCGGCCTCGAGGGGAGCCGGGTCTTCTTCAACCGCGGATGGGTCCCCTATGCCGAGCGCGAAGCGTGGTTCGCGGAGGCCGATCTAGGAGTGAGCGCTCACCTCGACACCGTCGAGGCCCGGCTCGCCTTTCGCACAAGGCTCCTCGATCACATCGCCGCCGCAACGCCGCTCGTCGTCACGCGTGGAGACGTCATCGCCGAGCTCGTCGAGGCTCGCGGTATGGGGCGCGTCGTCGATCCGGGAGACGTCGACGGCTGGGTGGCTGCGCTCGATGAGCTGCTCGGCGACGACGGCACCTACACCACGGCGCAGACAGCGGTCAGGGCGGCACGGGACGAGCTCACATGGAGTCGAGCCGCGGCGCCATTGGCGGAGCTGATCGAGCGCGTCGTAGCGTCGCCGCCGCGGAGCGACGGCTCCAACGATGCCGCCGTCGTTCGCGCCGCTCTGACCCTGGCGCGCTCGTCGATCGGGCGCCGCGGCTTCCGGGCCACCGTCGCCGCCGCCGGGCGGGCGATCTCCAGCGGCAGCCGGCGCTAAGGTTGGCGCCATGGTGAGCGCAGCGGCCCCCGCTCCCGTGCGGGGAGGCGGGTATGACCTCAAGGATGCTTCGTACTTTGCGATGGCCCGCGCCGACTACGTCGCTGCGCTCCCCGACCACATCGAGTCGTCGATCCTGGAGATAGGGTGCTCGAATGGGGCCACCGGCGCGCTCGCCCTGGCACAGGGAAAGTGTCGGCGCTACTGCGGCGTCGAGTTGTTCCCCGAGCCTGCCGCGGAGGCCCGCGAAAGGTTGACCGAGGTCGTCCTGGGAGATGTCGAGCAGATCGAGCTCCCCTGGCCGGCGGGATCGTTCGACGCCCTCATTCTCAGCGAGGTGCTCGAGCACCTGCGGGATCCCTGGGCTGTCCTCGGGCGCCTGCGCCCGCTGCTTCGGCCCGGAGCGCTCGTCTTCGCGAGCACGCCGAACGCCGCTCACCGCGAGATCATCGTGATGTTGCTCAGGGGCCGGTGGGAGCTCAGGAGTTACGGTCCGCTCGACGCCACGCATCTCCGGTGGTTCACGCCCTCGAGCTTGAGAGACGCGTTCGAAGGGGCTGGCTTCGTCGTCGACACGGTCGGGCCGCTAGGCGCACTCGGACGCGGGAGCGCGATCGTCGACAGCATCCTGCGTGGACGCGCCCGTCATCTCTGGCACCGGCAGATCGATCTGCGCGCCCACGTCCCTCGGGTGCGGGGATAGCGAAGGTCATCGCCGGCGCGGACGAGACGGCGCTCGATCTTCTCCGCGCCCCCGAGGCGGGCGGGCGCGTCGTGCGCGGCGGTCTTGTCCGTGGCATCGGGTTCGGGGTCAGCACGGTGCTCGGCCTTGCCACGGCGGTGCTGCTCCTTCACTATCTCAGCGTCGACGACTTCGGCCGGTATGCGACGGTGAGCGCGGTGCTCGGGATCGTCGCCGGCATCACCGACGCAGGCCTGACCGCCGTCGGAAGCCGTGAGATCTCTGTCGCCCGGACTGCCGCGGAACGCGAAGGCATCCTCAGTCACCTGCTCGTGCTTCGGATCGCAGGCGTGAGCGTCGGCGTGATCACGGGTGTGGCCTTCACGGTCATCGCCGGTTACGACAACGTCGTGATCGCCGGTACTGCGTTGGGCGGGGTGGGCGTGATCCTGATCAGTGTCCAATCCATGCTCACGGTGCCGATCTGGGTGGAGCTGCGAATCATCTCGCTGACGACGCTCGAGGTGCTCAGAAACCTGATCACGCTCGTGAGTGTTGCGGTGCTCGTCCTGGTTGAGGCAGCGCTGCTGGCGTTCTTCGGCGTGCAGGTGGTCGTGGGCATCGTGCTCATCCCGGCCACCCTCCTGCTCGCACGCGTCGGGGTGCGTGGTGCGAGCGGGATCCGCCGCGAGATGCTCGTGCGGCTCATGCGAGAGACGTTTCCTCTGGCGATCGCGTTCGCGATGAGCGTGATCTACTTTCGTGTGCTGGTCGTACTCGTCTCGCTCCTCTCGAGCGAGGAGCAGACGGGCATCTTCGGCACCTCGTTCCGCATCTTCGAGCTCCTTCTCGGCCTGCCCGCGCTGGTCCTCTCGGTTGCGCTGCCACTTCTGTCGGTCGCCGGCGACGAGGACGACGAGCGACTTCGGAACGGGCTGCAGAGCATGACCGAGGCTTCACTTCTGATAGCCGCGCTCCTCGTCGTCGGGATCGGGATTCTCGCGAAGCCCGGAATCCTCCTCGTCGGCGGGCAGGAGTACGTCGACGCCGCCCCCGTCCTGCGGATCCAGGCGCTGGCGCTGATCCCCGTCTTTCTCGGCCAGGTCTTGCAGCTCGGGCTGATCGCGGGTCGGGCCCAGCGCGCTATGGCTGTCGCGAACGGCCTCGCCCTCGTCCTCGTGATCGCCCTCGGGCTCGCGTTCGTGCCCGCGGGTGGCGCGACGGCTGCGGCGTGGGTGGCGGTCGGCGCCGAGACGGCGCTCGCCGTGTTCCTCCGGATCGCGGTCGGCCGCATGCGGCCGGGGGTGGCTCCGAGCCTGTGGTGTGCCTGGAAGGCGGGGCTGGCGCTGGCGCTCGCGGCGGGAGCCGGATACGTGTTGCGCGATTCGCCACTGCTTGCCGTGTGCGTCGCGGTGCTGGTGTTCGGCATCGTTGCTCTCGTGACCAGAGCCGTGCCTGCCGACGCGTACCACGCGTTCGGGCTGAGGCGGGGCCGGGAGGACGAATGAGCGACCGTCCCCATGTGGTAGTCCTGCGCGGACATCACGCGAACCTCGGCGAGCTGCGGCCCTGGGAGCTGCTACTCGACCGCTTCGACGTCGAGGTCGTCACCACGGCCAGAGCTGATCAGGGCCTGGAGGGATTCCGCGTGCCGTCAAGGGTTGCAGCGACGCGACGGGGACGGCTGCCTCGCGGCCGCCTCGGAACGCTCGCGACGCACGCGGTGGGGGATGCGTACAGCGACGTCGAGCAGCTCGTACGCGGCGCTGCGATCGTTCACACCGCGGAGCTGGGGCCGTGGTTTGCCGCCCAGCCGGCGCGCCTGCGACGCGAGCTCGGTTTCCGCCTCGTCGTCACCGTCTGGGAGACGATCCCGTTCCGCTCGACATTGCGCACAGCCCGGGCTGCGGCCAACCGCCGTGTCGTGATCGCAGAGACGGATCTCTTCGTGCCAACGACCGAACGCGCCCGACGCTGTCTGCTGCTCGAGGGCGTCGAGCCGGGTCGGATCCAGGTCGTCGAGCCGGGAATCGACGTCGAGCGCTTCGCCTCCGGCCCCACCGAGGGCGCCGACGGGCACCTGATCGTCTCGCCTGGCCGCCTCGTGTGGGAGAAGGGGCACTACGACGTGATTAGGGCGGTTGCGGCGCTCGGAGGCGACGTCCGTCTCGTGATCATCGGGGCAGGCCCGGAGCGCGCTCGTCTGTTGCGCTATGCGAACGATCTCGGCCTCGGCGGCCGGATCGAGATCCGTGCCGTCCCGTACGACGAGATGCCGTCCGTGTTCGCGTCAGCGTCGTGTGTCGTGCTCGCCAGTCTGCCGATCCCAACGTGGGAGGAGCAGTTCGGCCTTGTGCTCGCCGAGGCTCTGGCCGCGGGAGCACCCATCATCGCGAGCTCGTCCGGTGCGATCCCGGAGGTGCTGCAGGGCTCGGGTGCACCGCTCTTTGCTCCGGGTGACTGGCCAGGGCTCGCTCGCCTGCTCGATGCCGGCCCGTTGTCTCGGCCGCCGGGCACGCGGGCGGCCTATCCACGAGCAGTCGTCGATCGCTACTCGGCCGGTGCTGCAGCGGAACGGCTCGCAGCGATGTACGAGCGGGTGCTGGAGGCCTAGGGCAGGCGCACGCCGTCTCGTCGGAAGACGCTCCCGTACCGCCACTCGGCCGTGGCAGAGAGGAAGGAGTGGTTGTCGGGCGTCGGGGCGCACACCGAGGCAACGGCGACGATGTGAAACGGAAGCGCTGTCTCGATAGCGACAAGTTGCAAGCCGGCGCGATCGAGCAGACGAACAACGAGCTCCGTGTCGAAGACGTGGTGGTGGATAGTACGATTCGCGACAAGTTCGCGGGTTCGCTGCTCGAATGCCTGTCGGGAGAGCCTCTCCGGGACGCGGTCGAGATCGCAGAGCTCGATGAACTCGAGCAGGTGCGTGTCGTCGTCTTCCGGGGTCGAGCCCGCGAGGTCGTCCTCGAGGTGCCGGAGCGTCGTCACCGGGCGCAAGTGGTCGAACGTGTTCTCCAGGTGCGGAAGAACGAGTACGAGGTGCCCGCCTTCGCGAATGACCCGTTTCCACTCGGCCAGTGCGCGCAGCGGATTGGCGATGTGCTCGACCGTGTGCGACGAGAGCAAGAGGTCGTACGAGGCATTCCCAATTCCCTCGAGAGCAGTCGCCTCCCGGACCAGCCTCGTCCCGGGCTCTCGGTCGACATCGTACGGGAACGGCGTGCCGTCGGCCGCGTCGCCGTGCCAGATCGTCTTGCCGGCGAAGTCACAGTTGTCGAGGCGTGCGAGGTGAGGGTACAGCGGCAAGATCCCGCCTCGCGCGAAGATCGCGCTCGGCCCGCCGATCTCGAGGCCGCGCGCCTCTTCGACCAGCGGCCGGCAGACGTCATACGTTCGGAGGCGTCGGCCGAGACGGTTCCCCACTGCGATCTTCGCCATCCCCCTCAAGCCGACCGTCGCACGCTGCATGCGGATATGACGAAAGTCCGGGATCGGTCTCGCCTCCAGCTCTCTCTCGATGCCCTGTCCGATGCGTTGTGACGCGTTGGACGGCTCCTCGTCGCGGCTGCCGCTGCGCCGTCCGTTGCCGTCGTGGCGGCCAAGCCAGTGTGGCAGAGCAGCGCGCGGGTGGGAGCGGCTTCAGGAGAGCAGCGCGTAGATCCGGTCGTGCGCGCGGGCCGTCTGTTCCCACGTGAAGAGCGCTGCCCGCCGCAGTCCCCGCTCGGCCAAGTCGTCCGAACACGCGATGGCCTCGACGATTGCCGTGGCGATCGCCTCTGGGTCGAGCGGGTCGAACATGACCGCAGCGTCCCCGCACACCTCGGGCAGCGACCCGGCCGCGGCAGCGGCGACCGGGCATCCGCATGCCATCGCTTCCACGGGCGGCAGGCCGAAGCCCTCGTAGAGGCTCGGGAAGACGAGGCAGGCAGCGCGCCTGTAGAGCTCGACGAGCTCCCCACCGGAGACCGAGCGTGCCTCGACGCCCTCCGGCAGCGAGCGGGGATCGTGCCCGGCCCCGGTGAGCACGAGACGAAGCTCCGGCCGTTCACTGCGGATCTCGGCGAAGGCTTCGAACAGGCGCCCATGGTTCTTGTGCGGCCACGGGCGGGCCGGATAGAGCAGCAGCGGCTCTCGCTCGGCTCGCTCCGGCGGTCCGAAGCGCTCGTGGTCGACGCCGAGCGGCACGACGTGGACGTGGTTGGGGTCGAGCCCGAGGCGCTCGACGGCCCGCCCTCGCACGAACTCACTGACGACGATCACTTCGGTCGCCCGGCGGGCGGCGCGGTCGTAGGCGATCTTCCTGAACAGCCGCTCGCCTCGCGAGAAGAGCTCGGGCAGATCGAGATGCTGGACGTCGTGCAGCGTGGTCACATGGGGCTTCGCGGGCCGGGGCACGGGCACGGTCAGCGGGTAGTGGACGATGTCGGCGTCGCGAAGCAGCGCGCGGTACGGTCCCGGCCTGACGGTGGCAGAGCCCATCGCCGCCAGGCGTCCGGCCGTCGTCGTGCGGTTCGGGTAGCGACGGGCGATCACCGTTGGGAGCCCCTCGGCGGCGTCGGGTGCGCCCGGCGGCACGAGGGCCAGGTACTCGTTGATGCCCACTCGTCCGAGCGCGCGTGAGAGCTCGCGGACGTACGTCTCACTGCCTCCCGAGATTTCCGGGATCAGCGTGAGCAGGGAGAGGCCTACACGCACGGGGAGGCATCGTACAGTGGGAGCTAGAATAGCCCGATGTCTCAAGCCAGCCACGAAACACCCGCTGTTGCAGGGGTTTCGGAGGCCGAGCCGGCACCTGCCGAGTCGGTCGACGTCTCGGCGCTCTTCGAGTCGCTCCGGCAGGAGGTGCGCCGGTCGGGGGCCGATCCGGGCGGAAGCCACGGTGACCCCACCGACCGCCGGGCGGCGCGTGACGAGGCAGAGCGATTGTGGCCGGTTTCGGCGGACCGTTCCCTGCGGCTTCGGCCTGGCGTGCGCGGAGGGATCGGCACGCCGGTCAAGGCGGTGCTGCGCCAGGCCATGCGCTGGTACGTGGAGCCGCTCGCCTTCGACCAGCGATCGTTCAACGCGGCGGCGCTTCGCCTGATCGACGACCTCCAGGAGCAGGTCGAGCGGCTCGAGGCGGAGGTGGCGGCGCTTCGCGACGCGAAGCGCTAGGCCGACGATGCGGATCGCGGTCGTCAGACCCCAGGTGCCGTTCGCGCGCGGCGGAGCCGAGATCTTCAGCGACGCGCTCGTCGAGGAGCTGCAGGCTCGGGGTCACGAGGCCGACAGCGTCACCGTGCCCTTCAAGTGGTACCCCGGGGCCCGCGTCCTGACCCAGGCGTTCCTCTGGCGGCTGCTGGATCTGACCGAGGCGGACGGCAAGCGGATCGACATGGTCGTCGCGACGAAGTTCCCCTCCTACCTCGTCCGCCATCCGGAGAAGCGCGTCTGGCTCGTCCACCAGTTCCGCCAGGCCTACGAGCTCGACCGCACCGATCTCGGGCAGTTCGGCGAATCGCCCGAGGATCGCGCCATCCGGAGGCAGGTCCAGCAGCTCGACCGGATCGGGCTCGGCGAGGCCACGCGGCTGTTCGCAACGTCGCAGAACGTCGCCGGGCGGCTCGAGCGCGCAACGGGCCTCGTTGCGGAGGTGCTGCCCCACCCTGCCCAGGAGCTCTCCTACCGCAATGACGGATCCGGCGACTTTCTCCTGTCCGTGAACCGGCTCGACCGGGCAAAGCGGATCGACCTGCTTCTCGAGGCCGCGGCAGCGGAGCCGTCGCTGCGCGTGGTCGTGGCCGGAGACGGCCCCGACCGGCCGCGGCTCGAGCAGCTCGTGCGCGATCACGGTCTCGACGGCCGCGTGCGCTTTGCCGGGCGCGTCCCGGCCGACGAGCTCGCAACGCTCTACGCCACCTGCTTCGCCACCTACTACGCGCCCATCGACGAGGACTTCGGTCTCGGGCCGTACGAGTCGTTTCTCTCGGGCAAGCCCGTGATCACCGCAACCGACGCGGGCGGGCCGCTCGAGGTCGTCCGTGACGGCACGACGGGTCGAGTCGTCCCCCCCGTGGCCTCGGCGGTCGCTTCGGCGGCGGTGTGGCTGCGTGAGCATTCGAGCGAGGCTGCCGCATTCGGGCGGGCGGGGAACGCGATCGCGATTTCGGTCACCTGGGATCGCGCGATCGGGAGGCTGCTCTCGTGAAGGTCGCCCTCTTCAGCCCGATGCCGCCCGAGCGGTCGGGGATCGCCGACTACTCCGCCCTCCTGCTGCCCGCGCTCCAGGCCCGCTGCGAGGTCGCCGTCGTCAAACGGGCGGCCAGGAAGCCGCCGCGCGGAACCGACCTCTGCGTCTACCATATCGGCAACAACCCCGAGGCGCACGGGTGGATCGTGGAGGCGCTCCGCCGTACTCCCGGCGTCGTCGTGCTGCACGACTTCGTCCTCCACCACCTCGTTGCCGGTCTGACGATCGGGCGACGTGACGGGCACGGCTACCTCGACGCGATGGAGCGCGAGGGTGGGGTCGTCGGGCGGTTGCTCGGGCACGCCGTGCTTGACAAGCGGATCCCGCCGCTCTGGGAGAACCGGCCCGAGGACTTTCATCTCGCAGGCGAGGTGCTGGGATTGGCTACCGGCCTCATCGTCCACTCGAGATACGTGGAGGACCGAGCCCATGCGGCCGGCTACGACGGCCCAGTCTGGACCGTCCCGCATCCGGCGTTCCCCGTGCCCGACCTCCAGCCGGCCGACGTCGCGGGAGAGCCGCTCCTCGCGACCTTCGGCAATGTCAACACGAGCAAGCGCATCCCCCAGCTCCTCGAGGCGTTCGCCCGTGTCCGGAGGCGGAACGAGGCGAGCGGGCTGCTCCTTGTCGGCGCCACCTCACCCGGCTTCGACCTCGACCGACGGCTCCAGCGCCTCGGGCTCGACGGCGCCGGCCTCGTACGAGAAGGCTACGTCGACGAGCGGCGGCTGTGGCAGCTGATGATCGCCGCAGACGTCCACGTCAGCCTTCGCTCGCCGACGATGGGCGAGACGTCGGGCACGGCGATTCGCGCCCTGTCGCTCGGCAAGCCGTTGATCGTCAGCGACGTCGGCTGGTTCGCCGAGCTACCGGACGACGTGGCTCTGAAGGTGCCCGTCGACGAGCAAGAGGTCGAGACGCTCACGGCCGCACTCGAACTGCTCGCGACACGCCCGGATGTCCGGGATGCGATGGGCTCCGCCGCTCGCTCGCTCGCGGAGCGGGAGCACGACCTCGGACGGGTCGCAGACCTGTACGTCGCGGCGTTCGAGCTGGCAGCGGGCGGAGGCGCGGTCAGTGACAGCGTTCTCCGGGAGGTGAGCGAGGCCGGCGCCGGCATCGGCATAACGGCTGGGTCGGCCGAAGCGCAGGAGATCGCTGCCCGCTTGGCCGAGGCCGACCTCGGTGGGTGAGAGGCTGCGCGCCGTGCCAGCCTGGGCCTGGCTCGCGGCGATCGTCGTTGGATCGTTCGTTCTCCGCGCATCGCTCTCGAGGCACATGCTGGCGCCGTTCATCATGACGGACGAGATTGTCTACTCCGAACTCGGCCGTAGCCTTGCCGCTACTCACTCGTTCGAGATCCGGGACGTCCCGACCGGAGGCTACGGGTTTCTCTACCCGCTCCTGATCTCGCCCGCCTACGCGCTGTTCCACTCGCTGACCGACGCCTACGCGGCGGTCAAGGTCGTCAACAGCCTCGTGATGTCGCTCGCAGCAGTTCCGACGTACCTCATCGCCCGCCGTGTTGCCGGGACGACGCTCGCATTGCTCGCGGCGTTGCTCGCGGTCGCCCTTCCGTCGCTCGTCTACACGGCCACCGTGATGACGGAGAACCTCTATTACCCGTTCGCCGTCGTCGTCATGTGGGCCACGCTGCTCGCCCTCGACCGGCCGACGTGGCGCAACAGCGTGCTAGTGCTCGTGACCGTCGGGCTCGCCCTCGCGACGCGCACCCAGGCGGTGGCGCTCGCCGCCGGGATCGTCGTCGCACCGGTTGCGCTCGCGTTGATCGAGGGGAGCCGCCTCTCGCGGATCCGGGCCTCCTGGCGCTTGTACTCGCTGCTCTGCGCCGCTGCGGTGATCGTTGTTGCGGGGCAGGTGCTGAGGGGACAACCGCTCGGCGGGCTGCTCGGTGCCTACGGCGTCGTCGGCGACCGGTCGTACGACCTTGTCACCGTGCTCCGCTACTGGCTCTGGCACGCCGAGGAGTTGACGCTCTACCTCGGGGTCGTCCCGGTCGTCGCAACGGTCGTGTTGCTCGGACGCGCGAGGACGCTCCCCACTCGCTTGCAGGAGCATCTCGCCGTTACCGTGTCGTTCTCGGTCTGGACGACGCTCGTCGTCGCCGCCTTCGCCTCGGAGTTCGCCGGCCGGATCCAGGAGCGCAACACCTTCGCAGTCGCCCCGCTCTTCCTCGTCGCGCTCGTCGCCTGGGTCTCGATCGGGGCCCCGCGGCCGTGGCGGTCGGTTACCGTCGCCGCGGGCCTTGCGGTCGGGCTCGTCCTGTTCCTCCCTTACACGCGATTCATCGACGAGTCCGCCAAGTCGGACACGCTCGCGATCCTCTCTATCTGGTCGGCCTATGGGCACCTCGCGCTCGGCTCGATCTGGTTCAGCGTGCTGCTCGGGGCGTCGGCTCTCGTAGCGGTCTTCGTGCTCGTTCCGGCGCGGTGGGCGGTGCTCGTGCCGCTCACGGTGCTGCTCTGGTTCGGAGTCGTCTCGGACGCCGCGTGGTCGGGGCCGCGCGGTTTCGTCCAGGCGGGCGCCGGAGCACTGTTCCAGGGGATCCGCGGAGCCCCGCGCAACTGGATCGACGCCGCTCTCCCCGTCGGCGCGAAGACGGGCATCGTATGGACGGGCCTGACCGACCGGTTCACGGTCAACCAGAACGAGTTCTTCAACCGGGCCGTAGGGCCCGTCTACTTCATCGGCGGCCCGACCCCGGGCAACCTCCCCGAGACGGAGATCCGCGTCGACCGGAAGGACGGCATCCTGCGGCGGGCAGACGGGTCGCCTCTCACCGACCGCTACCTCGTCACCGATGCGTCCCTCGAGCTCGACGGGCAGGCGCTGGCACGGGACGTCCCTCTCGGGCTGACGCTCTGGAAGGTCGCCGGTTCCGTCGCCCGCAAGGTCCAGGCGACCTGGACAGGGTTGTATCCCGGTGACACGTGGTCGGGCCCGACCGTCCACTACGTGCGCCGGAACTGTGCGCCAGGCACGCTCCAGGTTGCGCTGCACAGCGACGCCACGCTCTTCCGGGTGCCCCAGACCGTCGTCGCCTTCGTCGGAGGCAGGCCCGTCGCGCGCGTCCGCTTCCAGGCGCCGGACGACGCCGTTCTGCGCGTGCCCCTACAGCCGGAGGGCGGCGTCTGCCGGGTCACGTTCGACGTGAGCCCGGTGGCCGTGCCCGGCAAGAGCGATCCCAGACGCCTGGGCGTGCATTTCGACGCGTTCAACTACGAGCTGCGATGAGGATCGCCGTCGACGTCTCGCCGCTGTCCCACCCGCCGACCGGGATCGGCAACTACATTCGAGGCTCGCTCGCAGGCCTTGTAGAGGCGGCGGGCGCAGAGCACGAGATCGTCGCCTTCGCACCCACGAGCCTGCGAGGCCCCGCCAGGATCCGGGAGGCGCTCGCGAGCGTTCCTGTCCTGTCCCGGCTGTGGCCGCTCCCCGCCTCGCATGCCTTGCGCACGGCCTGGAGCGTTGTCGGGCACCCGGCCGCCGAACGCCTGCTGGGCTCCTTCGACGCGCTTGTGTACACGGACTGGATGACCCCGCCCCAGCGCTCGGGGCTCCGGGCGACGACCATCCACGACCTCAACCCTCTGCATCACCCGGAGTGGTGCACACCCCGGACGATTTCGATGCATCGGCGAAAGGATGCCGACGCCGTCCGCCACTGCGATGTTGTCTTCACCAACTCCCGGTACACGGCCGACGATGCCAAAGCGACGCTCGGAATCGAGCCCGAGCGGCTCGTCGTCGCCTACCCCGGCGTCGGTGACGAGTTTCACCCGGACGGCGATCGTGCCGCCTTCGCCGGCCAACCGTACATCCTCGGCGTAGGCACCCTGGAACCGCGTAAGAACCTTCACCGGCTCGTTGAAGCATGGCGGCTGCGCGGAGGCGAGCACTGTCTCGTCCTCGTAGGCGGCACCGGCTGGGGTGAGCAGTCGAGGCTCGATGACCCCGGAATCGTGCTTCCCGGCTACGTCACCGACGACGCGCTGCCGGCGATCTACAGAGGGGCGGACGTCTACGTGTATCCCTCGCTGTTCGAGGGATTCGGTATTCCTGTCCTCGAGGCAATGGCGAGCGGCACGCCCGTTGTCGTCTCGAATCACCCGTCACTCGACGAGGCGTGTGGATCTGCGGCGATCCGCGTCGACCCTCGCGATCCGGAATCGATCGCCGGCGGGATCTCGGAGGCGTTGCTACGCCGCGACGAGCTCGTTCGGGCCGGGATCGAGCATGCCGGGCGGTTCACGTGGGGTGCGACCGGCACCACGATGCTGGGTGCACTCGTGGAGAGGAGCCGCACGTGAACGTCGGTATCGATGCAGCCCCGCTCGTCCAGGACACCGCTGGAACGGCGCGCTGGATTCGTGGACTCCTCGGTGAGCTTGAGCACCGTGACGGTCTCACGGTACGCCGGCTCTCGTGGGGCGGGCCCGGACGCTGGACCGCCGCGATGCGCGACGTCGTCTGGTACCCGCTGCTGTTGCCCCGACAAGTGCGTGCAGCCGAGATCGATGTGCTCCACTGCACGATCTACCGTGCGCCACTCCGTTCCCGGATCCCCGTCCTGGTCACGGTGCACGATCTCGCTGTCCTGAGGCACCCAGACGCCTTCCCTGCGTGGACGCGGCTGTATGCCCGCACCGGCCTGCGCCGCACGATCCGCGCGGCGACGCGCGTCATTGCCGTATCCGAGTTCTCCCGACGCGAGACGGCCGAGCTGTGTGATGTCGACCTGAGCAGCATCGACGTGGTGCCGAACGCCGTTGAACCAGTGTTCGTACCTGACGGAACGCGTGCGGCCGGAGAGTACGTCCTGGCCGTGGGAACGCTGGAGCCACGCAAGAACCTCTCGCGAGCGATTGAGGCAGCGCGGCTTTCCGGTCTCGAGCTCCGAGTCGTCGGAGCTCGAGGTTGGGGCGGCGTCGAGGCCGGTGGAAACGGCGTCCGCTGGCTCGGACGCGTGTCCGACACTGAGCTCGCGGAGCTCTATCGTGGCGCCTGTTGCCTCGTCTATCCGTCCCTCTACGAGGGGTTCGGGATCCCGGTGGCCGAAGCGATGGCCTGCGGCACGCCGGTGGTGACGAGCAGGGATAGCGCCATGGCGGACGTTGCCGGCCCTGCCGCCGTCCTCGTCGACCCTCTGGATCCGCGATCGATCGCAGACGGCATCGATGCGGCAACGGTACGGCGGGCCGAGCTCGTGACGCTTGGGCTCGAACGGGCCCGCGGGCTCACGTGGGCGCATGCCGCAGACGCGGCCGTGGCCGCCTACGAGCGGGCGGCAGGGTGAGCGCCCCGCTCGTCGTCGTCGACGCCGACGTCCTTGGTCGCAGGCGCACGGGGGATGAGACCTACGTCCTCAACCTGTTGCGTGAGCTCTCGCCGCTCGCAGCGCCGGCCGGCATCCGCCTGGCAGCCGTGACGCGCCGGCCGGATCTCGTGCCCGCCGGCGTCGAGGCGATCGCCCTCGGCGTCGCGAGCCAGGAGCTCCGCATGGCCTACTCGCTGCCGCGGCTGCTGCGGAGGCTCGGAGCGGTCCTCGTGCACACGCAGTACGCCCTCCCCTTTCGTTGCCCCTGCCCCGTGGTGGTCACTATTCACGACCTCTCCTTCGAGCGAGACCCGGGCCTGATGGGCCGGTGGCACCGGCTCGTCTTCAGGGCCACGGTGCCTCGCGCGGCCCATGGCGCCGTGGCCGTGCTGACCGTGTCGCAGCGCTCGAAGCGCGACCTGATGGAGCTGTACGGGTTGCCTCCCGACCGGATCGTCGTCACGCTGAACGGGGTCGACCCCGTGTTCCGGCCGGGAGCGGGAGGGCCGGGCGACTACCTGCTGTCGGTGGGTGCGATCCAGCCGCGCAAGAACCAGGCCGCGGCGGCCGCGGCCGCCCGAGAGGTGGGCATTCCGCTCAAGGTCGTTGGTCCCGTGAAGGATGCCGCGATGGCCCGGAGCCTCCGGGAGAGCGGCGCCGCGCTGCTCGGGTACGTGTCGGACGACGAGCTCGCCGCGCTCTACCGCGGCGCGGCCTGCCTCGTGCAGGCGTCGCGCTACGAGGGCTTCGGCCTGCCCGTCCTCGAGGCGATGGCGAGCGGCACTCCCGTCGTCACGGTTTCCGAGGAGGCGGTGCGCGAGGTGGTCGGCGATGCCGCCGTCGTCGTGGACGACGACGACGGGCTGGCCGACGGCATCCGCCGGGCGATCGCCGATCGAGAGCGGCTGGCCAGCGCGGGCCTGGAGCGGGCGCGCTCCTTCTCCTGGCGTACGACCGCGGAAGCGACGCTCCGCGTCTACCTCGAGGCGCTCTCCCGGTGACTGTCTCGGCTGTCGTCGTCTCGCACGGGCATGCGTCCGAGCTCGAGGCCTCGTTGCCGTCGCTGCTGCCTCAGGTCGACGAGCTCGTCGTCGTCTCGAACAGGCCCGGCTCCGTCGGCCGCGTTCCGCAGGGTGTTCACGTGCTCGAGAACAGCCGCCCCCTGACGTTGGCCGCGAACGTCAACATCGGGATCGCTGCGACGTCTGGAGAGCTCGTGCTGTTCTCCAATCCGGACGCCGTCGCGAGCCGCGGTGCCGTTGCGGCACTGGCGTCGTTCATGTCGGGTCATCCGCGCTGCGGGATCGCCGGCCCCCAGATGCTGTGGCCGGACGGCACGTGGCAGCCGTCGCGGCGGCGGTTCCCAACCGTGTCGGGCACGGTCGTGCGCCGCACGCCGCTACGCAAGGTCTTTCGTCCCTACGAGACGCAACGCGGGCATTACCTCCTCGACGAGCGGCCGACGGAGCCCGTAGAGGCCGACTGGATGCTCGGAGCATTTCTTCTCCAGCGTCGTTCGATGCTCGAGCAGATCGGAGGCTGGGACGCCGGATTTCGTCACTACGTCGAGGATATCGACCTGTGCTACCGCGCCATGCGCGCGGGCTGGGAGCGGTGGTATGTCCCAGAGGCAGTCGTCCACCACGCCTACGCCGCCGTCATCGACCGGCGCTTTCTCTCCCGCCATACGCTGTGGCATCTGCGTGGGATGGCGCGATTCGTATGGAAGCATCCAGAGCGGCTGGCGGCGCTCTAACGGTTGCTCGCGCGCGCGGTTCGGCCGGCCGCACCTATTTCGGCTGGAAGCCGAACGAGATCTGCACACCCAGGGCGCGCTGATCGCTGCTGCGCGGGTCGACCTTGGCCGGAACGAACGTGTCGGCCTCCACCTCGACTCGCCAGGGCACTTTCGGCGCCGGTAGGAGCACTGTCTGCGCCTGCCCGGCGCATGGCTTGACCCGGAGCAGCTCGTGGTCAGTTACGACTCCGATGTGCGGCTGCTTGTCCGATCCGATCACGATCGGCCCGATCTTGACCAGCACGCCGCCGGGGATCGGCGCGTTGGTGCAGAAGCCCGCCCGGGAGAGGTCGATGCGGGCGTACCCGGGCCCGTCTGCAGCGGCCGTGAACCGGTTGTACGAGCTCGTTGCGCTCATCCATCCATCCGAGAAGACACCGGCCTGGGAGTAGGCGAGCTTGAGCGACTCGCCCCCGACCCGGTAGAGGATGGTCGTGCCGATCTGCTTCGCGACAGGGGCCTGCAACGCGACGCCGTTGTACGTGAGCGCATAGGCCGTACCCGGAGACGGGGTCAGCGTCCCGTCGCGTCGCGCGAGGTCCGGAGTCAGCGTCGGCCCCGGCCCGGGCGCAGACCCGTCGGTGCTCCACATCTTCTCGACCGAGCGGTTCCAGAACTCCGTCAGCCAGATCCCCGTCGGATCGGCGACCTGCTGGCCGAGCGCGACCACTGACCGGCCGCCCGTCGCCTGGTCGACCCAGTCCCACGGCAGGGTCATGTTGCCCGCCATGCGCGTCGAGAAGTCGTGCTCTCCCGAGGCTGCGTAGACCTCCGTCGTCAGGCTCCAGCCGATCACGATCACGGCGGCCGCGGCGGCAAGCACCCGGGCGGACATGTCCCTCTGGCTCGCCAGCGGCCGCAACGCGAGCGCCACCGCTGTGGCGACGAGGACAGCGATGATCAGCGCGTTGTCGATGCGGCCCGAGGGCCAGTGGAACTCGCGGTTCATGAACGCGAGGATCGACAGACCGTGCGCCTCGTAATAGGGAAATTGATCGATCTTCGTCGGTGTCTGCGTGACCAGGTAGAAGACGACGGCGCCCGCCGGGATGACGGCCCACCAGCGCGCGTCGCGCCGGGCGAGGAGCAGAGCGGTCCCGGTGAAGAGCAGCGGGTCGAGATAGATCAGGTTCCGCTCCACGACGAGGCTCGAGAAGATGATCGAGAGGTAGGCGCCCTTCACCGCGGCGTACCAGCAGAAGGTCGCGATCGCCGAGGTCGTGACGATCCCGAACGCCCGCAGCCCCGGGTCGCGCCAGTCGGACCGCGGCCGAAGGAGCACCGCGAGCGTGGCGAGTACCGGCAGGATGCCGCAACCGATCGCGAGCGCGCCCGACGCCCACACGCCGTAGTCGAAGATCCGTCCCTTCCAGAACGCAGTCGTCGTCGCCCATTCCTGCGAATGGCGTCCCATGTAGGCGGAGAAGGCGAACACGGCGCCGACGGCCAGAACCCCCGCTCCGAGCCAGTCGAAGCGGGTCCACGTCTCCCGCCACCGCCGCATCCGGCCGGTGCGCCACCCGAGCGCGAGCAGGGAGAGGATGAGCACTCCGCTCAGCGCGACGAGCTGGGAGCGTGTAGCGACGGCGAGCAGGCAGCCACCCGCCGCCAGGACAAGGGAACGCCACGACGGGCGGGCGACCCCACGTACGATCAGGAACAGCGCGAGGGTGCTCACGGGGTAGGCGAAGGGCTCCTCGACGAGGATCGGCGCGTACGAGAGCGCCGGTGCCGCGATGGTCGCGACGCCCGCGAAGACGGCCCAGGGCCGGCTCACGACGTGGCGGGCGATGCCGTACGCGGGGAAGATCGCCAGCGCCATCACCAGAGCCTGGAAGTACTTGATCGCCGCGTACGGGGTCGCGACCCCGTGGAGCCACCAGGCGGGCGCCGTCAGGTACGGGACGAGCGAGGTGAACGCGTACGGCTCCCCACGACGGGCCGGATGTCCCGTCGCCGCGATGGCCCGCGAGATCTGCGTCTTCTCGAGCTCGTCGGTGAAGATCGTCGGCGTCTCGCGGCGCCAGGCCTGCCACGCGTAGAGGACCGAGAGCACGAAGTACGCCGCCAAGAGCGGCACGAGCGCATCGAGTGCCAGCCGCTCGCTCCAGGGCCGGTCCGGCCTGTGCTTCGCAGCCGTCACTCGGCTGCGAGCGAGACGCCAAGCTCCCACCGATGGGGTCATGCGCAGCTACCTGAACCACGCGAGCAAAGGGGGCGACAAGGTAGCGCCGATGGTCGTCATCCCGGTCAGTTTGGTGAACGCCCACGACCCAGCCGCCTAGCAGATTTGGCGCATGTCATTCCGTCTGTCCACCAGTGCCGGAGAGGCACAAAGCGGCCCTGACCCGCCTAGGCGCGCGAGAGGTCCACTACCAGGGGGCGGAGGGGTTGTCGGTCGAGAAGGTCGCGCAGCACATG
>Ga0209048_10000529_pt1 | contig 40582 bp, 41 predicted proteins | sample FrelakmetCRP12CR_FD_187146 | JGI IMG/M metagenome (GOLD analysis project Ga0209048, IMG submission 187146) | Freshwater lake sediment microbial communities from the University of Notre Dame, USA, for methane emissions studies - CRP12 CR (SPAdes)... | ecosystem: Environmental > Aquatic >...
CGTTCGCCAGCTCGTGCTCGCCACCCGGCGGTCGCTGGCCGAGGGTGCCGGGTGGTGGCGGGGGATCGTCGGGCGCGCCAATGGCGGGATGATCGTCCACCTGGGCGTGGTGGTGATCGCCGTCGCGTTCGCCGCCAGCCAGGCCTACGGGCACCGTGGCGAGTTCCAGCTCCGCCCCGGTCAGTCCGCGCACCTCGCCGGGCACACCGTCACCCTCCTCGGGCTCCACGTCGACAAGCACCCCAACCGCACGTCCGAGGTGGCCGACATCCGGGTCGACGGCGGGTCCATCTACCGCCCGGCGATCTCCCAGTACTTCTCCCAGGCCGGGGGCGGTGTCGGCACGCCGTCGGTCATGACGACCGCCGGCGGTCTGAGCGACGTCTACCTGACACTGGCCGCCGCTCCCCAGAACCCGGGTGACCCGGCGGTGGTCGGGGTGAACGTCCAGCCCCTCATCGCCTGGCTCTGGGTGGGAGGTGGGCTCATCGCCCTGGGCACGATCCTCGCGGCCGTCCCCGGGCGTCGTCGGCGGCCGGTGCTGCCCGCGTCGAGCCCTGCCCATCGAGCCGAGGGGGACCCGGAGGGCCGCGCACGGGTCATCCGGTCCGAGGCCCCGCGCCTCCCCGCCGGCACGAGCGCCACGGTCGAGGTGCCCCGGGCATGAGTGACGTCGCCGACGTGACGGCCGCCGAGCCGGCCTCGGGCGCCGCCGAGCCGGGGGTCGTGCCGACCGCCGATCCCGCGCCTTCGCGGGCGCGCTCGACCCGTGCCCGCACGGCGCGCTACTCGGCCGTTGTCGTCGGCGTCGTGCTCCTCGCCTTCGTGGGTGTGCTCGCGACCCGCAAGTCAGCGGTCGATCAGCAGGCCACCAGCCCGCTCCTCGGCAAGGTCGCCCCGCCGCTCGCGGGCCCCAGCCTCACCGACGGGAAGCCCTTCGACCTCACGTCGCTGCGCGGCAAGTACGTGGTGGTGAACTTCTTCGCGTCCTGGTGCGTTCCCTGCCAGCGGGAGCAGCCCCAACTCGTCCGCTTCGCCAACGAACCCGGCGGCGACCGCGCCGTGGTGGGCGTCCTCTTCAGCGACACACCGGGAGCGGCCCGCCAGTACCTGCGTGACAACGGTGGTGACTGGCCCGCCCTCGACGACCGGGGCGGGCAGTTCGCGCTCGACTACGGCATCAGGGGCCCGCCCGAGTCGTACCTCGTCGACCCCAACGGCGTGATCCTCGCCAAGTTCGTCGGCGAGGTGAGCGCCGACCGCCTCGACCAGCTCGTGACCCAGGCCCAGGGCGCGGTGGCGAAGTGACGCGTCGCTGGTGGCTGGCGTGGGGCGCGCTCGCCCTCGTCCTGGTCGTCGCCCTTGCGGTCGGGTCGCGGGGCTCGGGCCACGCTGGGACGGGGGACCGCGTGAGCCGGATCGCCTCGGAGGTGCGGTGTCCGACGTGCGCCGGCCAGTCCGCCGAGCAGAGCGACGCCCCGGCGGCCAAGGCGGTCCGGGCCTTCATCGCCGAGCAGGTCCAGGCCGGCCAGACGGACGGCCAGATCGAGCGGCAGCTCCGGGACCGCTACGGCAGCGACATTCTCCTGCGGCCGCCCGCGTCCGGGGTGGCCGGCCTGGTCTGGGTGCTGCCCGTTGCCGGGCTCGTGCTCGCCCTCGCCGGCCTGGCCTTCGCCTTCCGGCGCTGGCGGTCGTCGGCCGACGTACCCGTGACCGAACGCGACCGCACGCGGGTCGAGGCCGCCCTTGCCGAGCGTGTCGGGTCGAACGGGTCCAGCGCGTCGGCTGCCCCCGGGTCGACCGACGCCGGATCGGCTGCCGCCCGTACCGGGGGCGGAGCCGATCCCGAGGGACCTGCGGGCGCCGATCCGGTGTCGAGCCCCGGTCGCGCATGACGATGCTTCCCGGGGGCCCGGCCCTCGAGGCCCGCGGCGACGACGAGCTTGCCGAAGAGCGGGACTTCCTGCTCGGGTCGTTGACCGACCTCGAAGCCGAGCGCGAAGCCGGTGACGTGGACCCCGATGACTACACGGCGCTCAAGGACAGTTACACGGCTCGGGCCGCCGCGGTGCTCCGCGAGCTGGATCACCGTCGGGTTGGGGCTGCGCTGGCCGCACGTCCAGACGTCGGGCCCGCGGACGGAGCCGGAGCCCGACGCCGCGACACGACGGTCGAGGTGGTCGGGACGTCGCCCCGCCGCCGACGTCGCTGGCTGGCAGGCGGCATCGTCGCCGGGGTCGTCGTGTTCGCCGCGGTCGCGGGAGCGCTGGTGATGGTGAGCGCGGGCCAGCGCCTGCCCGGGGACAACCCGACGGGCGCCACGCCGACGAGCCCGAGCGCCAAGCTCCTGGCTCAGGCCCAGGACGACATCCAGAAGAGCGACTACCTGGGTGCGGTCAAGACGTACGACCAGGTGCTGAAGCTCGATCCCCAGAACGCGGAGGCCCTGGCCTACGAGGGGTGGCTCCTCCGACTGATCGGCTCGTCAGCCTCGCCGCCGAACGGGCAGCTGATCGACAGGGGGCTCGGCATGCTGCACCAGGCCGTGGCTGCCAAGCCGTCCTACGCCGACCCCCATTTCTTCCTCGGCTTGACGCTGCTCCAGGACAAGAACGACCCCGCCGGTGCCATCAGGGAGTTCCAGCAGTTCCTGGCCGCCAACCCGCCACCGTCCATGGTGCCGGCCGTGCAGGGGGAGCTCCAGGTGGCTCAGAACGCCCTCGCCGGCCGGGCCGGGGGGATGTCGACCGCGCCAACCCCGCCGCCGTCGGCCCCGACAACGACCGCCCCGTGAGCCGACCACTCGCCGACACCCTCCGTGCCTGCGACGATGGTGGGGTTGCCAGCCGGCCGGAGAGGAGGGGTGGATGCTGGATCTCGGATCGCTGTTCGGGATCTTCCTGATCGGCCTGTGGGTGTTCTGCATCGTCGACGTCCTGACGAGTGACGCCGCCGAGGTCAAGTTCCTGCCCAAGTGGGTCTGGGTGCTCGGCGTGGTCCTGCTCTTCACGCTGGGGGCCCTGCTGTGGTTGTTCATCGGCCGGCCCGTCCGCCCCTTCTCCGGATCGCGACCGGTTCGTGGGTACGGCGGCGACGGCTACCCCGCCCCGGTCCCACGGCCGGCAGCCCGCCGGGCCCGGCCACAGAGCCGGGCCGAGCGGCAGGAGGAGATGGCTGACATCGAGGAGCGCATCGCCGAGCGGGATCGCCTGCTGGCCCGGTGGGCTGAGGAGGACCGGAGGCGCCAGGCCGCCAACGGACCCGACTCCTCGCCCGGTGCCGCCGGTCCGCCAGGTGCCGATCCGCAGCCTCACGGCTGAGCGGCCGTCGGTGGGGTTCTTCGACCGCAACCGCAAGGAGCTCGAGCGCCGGGGGATCGACGCCTCTCGCCTCCCGCCGGGCCAGTACGCCACCGAGCGCTTCCCCGTCCTCCACACCGGCAGCACGCCGGTCTACGAAGGCCTGGCGGACTGGTCGCTGAGGGTCTTCGGCCTCGTCCGGCGAGAGCTCACCCTGAACTGGCAGGACGTGCTCGACCTTCCGGCCCTCGAGGTCACCGTCGACATCCACTGCGTCACGAAGTGGTCGAAGTTCGACACCCGATGGAAGGGGGTCCCGTTGAGCGCCCTCTGCGAGCTCGCTGGCGTGGATCCCGCAGCCCGTCACCTCCTGCAGCACGCCGAGTTCGGCTACACCACGAACGTGCCGCTCGACGCCGTGACCGGTGACCGGGTGGCCCTCCTCGCCTACGCCTACGACGGGCGACCCCTCGAACCCGAGCACGGATACCCGCTGCGCTTCTTCGTGCCGCACCTCTACTTCTGGAAGTCGGCGAAGTGGCTGCGGGGCCTCGAGTTCCTCGCCGACGATCGCCCAGGCTTCTGGGAGCAGAACGGCTACCACAACGACGGCGACCCGTTCCGCGAGCAGCGGTACTCGAGCACCCGGGGTTGACCGCCGCCGCCGGGCCGGCGGTCCGGGCGCGCCACCGGCCCACCTGCCAGGCTGAGCCGATGGACGCCGTCCTCGTGTCGCACACCCACTGGGACCGGGAGTGGTATCGGACCTTCCAGGCGTTCCGGGCGCGGCTGGTGGACACCATCGACCGGGTCCTCGAGCTGCTGGATGCCGATCCCGGCTGGCGGTTCACCCTCGACGGGCAGGCCGTGGTGCTCGAGGACTACCTCGAGATCCGGCCATCTCGCCGGGAGGACCTGGTGCGGGCCTGCGGGTCCGGGCGCCTGGCCGTCGGTCCGTGGTTCGTGCAACCCGACTCGCTGCTGCCGTCCGGGGAGAGCCACGTCCGGAACCTGCTCGAGGGACGGCGCGTCGCTGGTGGCATCGGTCCGGTCTCGCGGGTCGCCTACACCCCCGACTCCTTCGGGCATCCCGCGCAGTTCCCGCAGCTGTTCGCCGGCTTCGGGCTGACCGCCTTCGTCTACTGGCGGGGCAACGGGAGCGAGATCGACGACCTGCCACCCGTCTACGCGTGGGTGGGGCCGGACGGCACACGCCTCACCGCCTGCCATCTGGGCAAGGGCTACTTCGCGGCATCCTCCCTGCCCTCCGACCCCGTGGCAGCCGCTGCCGAGCTCGAGCGGATCGGTGCCGAGCTGGCCGGCCCCGGTGTCTCACGGATCCTGTTCATGAACGGGGCCGACCACGCCCCTCCGGACCCCTCGACGGCGGCGGTCGCACGGGCCCTCGGCGAGGCGACGGGCTGGGTGGTCCGGCGGGGGACCCTCGACGAGTACGTGGAGGGCCTGGTGCCCGGGGGCGAGCACCACGGCGAGCTCATCGGGGGCCGGGTGGCCAACCTGCTGCCGGGGGTCTGGTCGTCGCGCCTGGGCCTCAAGCTGGCCGACCGGGACGCGGAGGCGTCGCTCGTCGGGTGGGCCGAGCCGTGGGCGGCCCTGGGGCGGGCGCTCGGGCTCCCCGACGAGCGACCCTCCCTGCGGCTCGCCTGGCGGTCGCTGCTCGTCAACCAGGCCCACGACTCCGTCGGCGGCTGCTCGGCGGACGCCGTGCACGAGCAGATGGGAGCGCGCTACGCGGCGGCAACGGAGCTCGCCGGCCAGACGACCGCTCGGATCCTCGAGCGGCTGGCCGGCCTCCCGACCGACCGGGCCCTCCCGTGGACCGATGAGCTCGAGGTCGCGGTCTTCAATCCATCGCCGGTCAGCCGGACCGATGTCGTGCGGCTCCCGCTCGACGGGTTCCCCACCTTCCGCATCAGGGCCGACCGGGCCGACATCCACCCGCTGTCGATCGACTCGCTGTTCCGTGCCGGCTTCACCGTGGACGGCAGTCCGGCCCGGGTCGTCCCCTCGACCGACCCCGGGCGCTTCCGGGTCCTGCCCGAGCAGCAGCCCTGGGACCTCGAGTTCGTGGTGGGCGACGTACCGGCCTTCGGGTGCCGGCGCATGCGGCTGGCACCGGGCGACGCCGCTCCTGACGAGGTCGACGACGGCCGGTCGATCGCCGTCGGGGATCTGGAGGTCAGCGCGGCCGCGGACGGCACCCTGAGGCTCCGGCGCGGGGAGCGGGCGTGGTCCGGCCTGCTTGGGGTCGAGGATCTCGCCGACCGCGGCGACACCTACGACTTCGACCCCCTTCCCGGGGACCTCCCGATAGGCGCGCCGACCACCGTGACCGTGGCCCGGCGGCGCCACGCGGCCACGGGGATCGCGGAGCTCGTCGTCACCCGGATCTTCGAGCTGCCCACCGCCCTCGACGATGATCGGGGAGCTCGGCGAAAGGAGACGGCCGCGCTGCGGCTCGAGACGACCGCTCGCCTGGCGCCCGGCGTCGCCCGCGTCGACGTCGCCGTCCGGGTGGACAACACCGTGCAGGATCACCGGCTGCGGCTGCTGTTCCCGACCGGGTCGCCCGTCGGGACGTTCCTCGCTGCGACGACCTTCGACGTCGCCGAGCGCTCGACCGCGCCCGTCGACGACTCGCGGTGGCAGCACCCGGCACCGCGCACCTTCCCGCACCAGGGCTGGGTCTCGGTGAACGGCCTGACCGTGGCCGCCCCGGGCCTGCCCGAGGCCGAGGTCACGGCGGACGGAACCCTGGCGGTCGCCCTCGTGCGATCAGTCGGCTGGCTGGCTCGCATGGATCTGGGCAGCCGGCCGATCCCGGCGGGGCCAGGGCTGGCGACGCCCGGGGCGCAGTGCAGCGGGGAGCTGACCGCGCGCCTCTCGCTGTTCACCGGGCCCCCGGAGGCCGCGGCGATCCGGTCGGCCGAGCTGGGGCTGCGTGGCGTGCCGGCCGGGCCGGAGGCCGTCCTGGAGCAGGGGATCTCGCTGATCGGTCTCGAGGGGGCCGGGCTGGTGCTGTCGGCCGTCAAGCCCGCCGACGACGGACCCGGCATCGTGGTCCGGGTGCAGAACCCCGGCTCGGAGGCGTCGGCCGCCCTGCTCCGGCTGGGCTTCCCCGTGGCGTCGGTGTCGGCCGTTCGACTGGACGAGTCGGCGGCCGAGTTCCCCACGATCCGGGACGGTGCGACGGTCCGCTTCGACGTCCCGCCCCATGCGCTGCGCACGGTGATGCTGCGCTGATTCACCTCGGGTTGCCGTGCCCCACCGGGCCGACGCGGCCCGGACCGTGCCTTCCGTGCCGAGTTGCGCCCGCCTGTGTGGCTGTGGTCGACAATGTCGCGCGCGCGCCCGGGCGGCAACCGGGCGCGGCCCCGGCAGCCCGGCAGCCCGGGGCGCCGCCGGGCGATCGCGCGTCGCCCCGGGAGGCCCTCAGCCGGAGAGCGACCGGAGCCGCGCCACCACCGCGGGGAACGCGGCCGCGAACGTCCGGACGTCCTCGTCCGTCGTCGACCACCCGACCGACAGGCGAAGGGATTGGCGGGCCTCCACCCCCATGGCCTCGAGCACCGGTGAGGGCTCCAGCGCCTCCGAGCTGCAGGCACTCCCCGAGTGGGCGGCGATGCCGGCCTGGTCGAGGCCGAGCAGCACGGCCTCCGCTTCGACACCCGCGACGCCCAGGCACACGAGGTGGGGAAGACGGCCCGACGCCGTGGTGTCGCCGTAGGCGACCACGCCCGGCACCGCGAGGGCGGCTTCGAGCAGCGCCGAGGACCGGCGCACCGCCTCGGCCTCCTCGGTGGCGAGCCGGTCCCCGGAGAGGGCCTCGGCCGCCGCACCGAATCCCATGATGGCGGGCACGTTCTCCATTCCCGCCCGGCGGCCCCGTTCCTGCTCGCCACCGACGAGCAGCGGGGTCAGGCGCAGGCCCCGCCGGATGATCAGCGCCCCGATACCCGGCGGCCCACCGAACTTGTGGGCGCTCACCGACACGAGGTCGGCGCCGAGGGTGCCCAGGTGCAGGCCGCGCACGCGGCCCACGGCCTGGGCGGCGTCGACGTGGACCGGCGCCCCCGCCGCCCGGCAGAGCTCGACCACCTCGGCCACGGGCTGCAGGGTGCCCACCTCGTGGTTGCCCCACTGGCAGTGCACCAGGGCGACGCCACCCCGGGCGTCGGCGGACCCGACGGCGGACCCCACGGCGGACCCGACGGCCGCGGCGATGGCCGCCGGGTCCACGCGGCCGAGGGGGTCGACCCCGATGGGGACCACGTTCCCGGCCCGGGTCGACGCGTCGCGTACGCAGGAGTGCTCCACGCCGGGCACCACCACGGCGCCTCCAGGCCGGGTGGCGACGGCGCCCCAGACGGCCGTGTTGGCGGCCTCGGTGGCACCGCTGGTGAACACCACGGCCCGGGGCCGCACGCCCAGCAGTCCGGCGACCTGCTCACGCGCCTCCTCGATGGCGGCGCGCACCAGTCTCCCCTCGGTGTGGACCCGTCCGGGATCGGCCGACCGCTCGAGCCACTCCACCATGGCCGCGACGGCTTCGGGCCGCGGCGGGGAGGTGGACGCGTGGTCGAGGTAGTGCCGGGTCACGGAGCCGGGTGGGTCAGACGAGCGTCACGCAGCGGTCGTCGCCCTTCGCCCGGGAGGCCTCGGTCTCGGGACGGACGTCGCCGTACAGGCCGGCCAGCATGCCCTTGACCATGCCCCGGTCCACGGCGCAGATCACCGGGTGCTGCTGGGCGGCGGTCCCGAACGGGCAGTGCTCGGCGATGATCGCCAGGCCGCCACCCCGGGCCTCGGCATGGGCCGCGAAGCCGTGCGCGGTCAGGGCGTCGGCAACGGCGTGGAGGGCGGCGCGCGCCGAGCGCTGGGTCTCGCCCGGCGCCATCGACGCGGCCAGCTGGCGGCCGTAGGCCACGCCCACCTCCTCGGCCATGGCTTCGGCCCCGTCCGGGGGCAGCATGGCCAGGGCCCGGCCGAGCAGGGTGACGAGTAGGTCGTCCCGACGGGACGGGAGCTGGAGGCGCAACTCCGGGCCCTGGACCCGGTAGCGCTTCGACGGCCGCCCGGCACCCCCGGTGTCGCTTCGCTCGACGCTGACGTCGAGATACCCGCCACCGGCCAGCTTGTCGAGGTGGTGGCGGGCGACGTTGGGGTGGAGGCCGAACCGGTCGCCCACCTCGGAGGCGGTGACGCCCTGCTCCCGTTCGCGGGCGAACAGGTAGATCTCCCGGCGGGTGGGGTCGCCGAAGGCGGTGGTCACCGCGATGACGTCGGCCGCGAAGTCGTCATCGGCCACCGGCCGGTCGCCCAGCCGGGAGAGGTCGCCCGGAGCCCGGGTCGGTGGGGAGGAGCCGGATTGCCTGGGCACCCCAGTATTCTACCTATCCGGATAGTGCAAATCCCCGGAGGCCCACCCGGGCATCCCGCCCGACCAGTCGGGGATCCAGCCAGGAGACCGATGCCCAGCCACCCCGCTCCCACCCACGACGCCGTGCTCGCCGCCCTCCAGCCGGTCGAGGACCCCGAGCTGCAGCGCAGCATCGTCGAGCTCGACATGGTCCGGAGCGTGACGATCGACGGGGGCCAGGTGCGGGTCGAGGTGGCCCTCACGATCGCCGGTTGCCCCCTCCGGGCCGAGATCACCAACCGGGTCACGGCGGCGGTCGCCCCGCTGGCGGGGGTCGAGCGGGTCGAGGTGGACCTGTCCGTGATGAGCGACGAGGACCGCGCGGCGCTGCGGGCGAAGCTGCAGGGTCCCGGTGGGGACGGGCACCGTCCGGAGGCCATGGGTCACGCCGAGGGTCGGGAGATCCCGACGACGACAGCCGGCCCCCGGACGCGGGTCGTGGGCATCTCCTCGGGAAAGGGCGGGGTGGGCAAGTCGTCGGTCACCGTCAACCTGGCCGTCGCGCTCGCCCGGGCCGGCCACTCGGTGGGGCTGCTCGACGCCGACGTCTACGGGTTCTCGATCCCCAAGATGTTGGGGATCGACCAGGACCCCGTTCAGATCGACGGCATGGTCATCCCTCCGGTGGGCCACGGAGTCAGGTGCATCTCCGTGGGGCTGCTCGTGGAGAGCGACGAGACGCCGGTGATGTGGCGTGGCCCCATGCTGCACAAGATGCTCGAGGAGTTCCTCACCCGGGTGCACTGGGGCGAGCCGGACTACCTCCTCTTCGACATGCCGCCGGGGACCGGCGACGTGGCCCTGTCCATGCACAACTACCTGCCCCAGGCCGAGCTGATCGTCGTCACCACGCCCCAGCCCGCCGCCCAGCGCGTCGCCCAGCGGTCGGCCAGCATGGCGGCCAAGGTCAACACACCCGTCCTCGGGGTCGTGGAGAACATGTCCTGGTTCACCGCCGACGACGGGCACCGCTACGAGCTGTTCGGCTCGGGCGGCGGCCGGGAGCTGGCCGAGCGGCTGGGTGTGCCCCTCATCGGCCAGGTGCCGCTCGTGCCGGCTGTGCGCGAGGGCGGCGACATCGGCGTGCCCATCGTCGTCAGCGAGCCCGACAGCGAGGCGGCCCTGGCGTTCACGGCCATCGCCGGCTGGCTGGAGGCCCGCGGGCCCCGTCGCCGCTTCCGACCTGAGCTGACGATTCGGTGAACACCTCGCCGGCGCGTGGGGCAACGAACACGGCCGGCCGTACCCTGGGCTCCGTGACCGGCCGGGTACCCCTCAGCGTCGCGAGGCGGGGCGGATGACGACCGTCGATCACGACGCCGGCCCGCCCGAGCCGGCGGGCGCGTCGTCGCCGGCGGCGGAGGATCCCGTGGCGGCCCCGGATCCCACGGCGGGCCCTGGGGCCGCGGCCGTGGCCGGGCCGCCCGACGGTGCGCCGGTCGGCCGGCGTGTCGTGCTCGGCATGCTCGGGCTGGGCGCCCTGGGGGTGCTCGTGGGCAAGACGCTGCAGTCCGGCGTGTCCAGGGTGCTCACCCCCGTCCAGACCGCCGACCCCACCGGGCTGAGCCAGCTGGTTCCCGCCGCCGGCGGGTTCCGGATCTACACCGTCACCGACAGCCTGCCCCACCGCAGCGACGCCGACTACCAGCTGCGGGTGTCCGGGCTGGTCGATCAGCCCCTGCACCTGTCCCTGGCGGACCTGCGCGCCCTGCCCGCCACGACCCTGGTCAAGGACTTCCAGTGCGTCACCGGATGGCGGGTCCCCAAGGTCCCGTGGACGGGCGTGTCGCTCTCCCGGCTGCTGGTCGAGGCGGGCGTGCAGCCCGGCGCCCGGGCGGTGCGGTTCCGGTCCTTCGACGGCGCCTACTCCGAGAGCCTCACCCTCGAACAGGCCCGCCGCCCGGATGTCATCGTGGCCTACGAGATGCTGGGTGGCCCGGTGACGCAGGCCCATGGCGGGCCGGTGCGCCTGTACGTGGCACCGATGTACGGCTACAAGTCCTGCAAGTGGCTCGACGGCATCGAGGTGCTCGACAAGGTGGTTCCCGGGTACTGGGAGAACCAGGGCTACGACGTCGACGCCTGGATCGGCAGATCGAATGGCCGGGACGACGCGGCCGTCTGAGGCGGCGGCCGCTTCGGACGCGCCTGCACCCGCCGCCGCTCGGGGCGGCGCGATCGCGTCCCTCGTGCGCTTCGACCGGGGCGAGCGGGTCCTGCACTGGGCGAACGCGGCCTGGTTCGCGGTGCTGCTCGCGACCGCCCTGTGCCTGTACGTGCCGGCCGTCTCCGAGGTCGTCGCCCGTCGTGCGCTGATCAAGACCGTCCACGTGTACGCCGGCCTCACGCTGGCGCTGCCGCTGCTGGCGACGGCGCTCGCCGGTCGGTGGGGTGCCGGGTTCCGGGCCGACGTGCGGCGCCTCAACCGCTGGTCGGCGGACGACCGCCGGTGGCTGCGTACCAGGGGCCGGGACCGAACCGCCCGCCTGGGGAAGTTCAACCCCGGCCAGAAGCTCAACGCCGCCTTCACCGCCGGGGCCATCCTGGTGATGCTGGGGACCGGCTCGATCATGCGCTGGCCCGAGTGGTGGCCGCTGTCCTGGCGGACCGGCGCCACCTTCGTGCATGACTGGACCTTCATCGCCCTCGTCGTGGCCATCACCGGTCACGTCGTCCTGGCCCTGAGCGACCGGGATGCGCTGTCGAGCATGCGGCGGGGCCGGATCAGCGGGGCGTGGGCCCGCCGCCACGCCCCCCGCTGGTACGAGGAGGAGACCGGCGCACCGGCCGCGACGGACCGGCGCTGACACGCGGGGGACGGGGCAGTTGTGACCGGCGCCGGCACGCCGGAACGGCTGATGGTCGTGGGCCGGCCGTACGCTGGTCGCATGGAACCGGTCGAGGTGGCGGCGCTGGGCGAGCGGGCACGCCGGTGGGCAGCGACGATGGAGGGCCACGGGGTGGTGGTGCGCACCGCCCACGCCGATTCGGGCGCCGCGGTCGCTGCGACCGGCCTGTTCGGACGCGAGGCGCGCGAGGAGCTCGAGGCGGGGGTGCTGGCACCCGGAGCCACGCGGGCTCGTGGAGCCGGGGACCGACCCACGCCGGAGGAGGCCGACACCGAGCGCACCTGCTTCGAGCGGGACCGAGATCGCATCCTGCACGCCCCACCATTCCGGCGGCTCGCGGGCAAGACCCAGGTCTTCGTCTTTCCCGACGACCATCAGCGGACCCGGTTGACCCACGCCCTGGAGGTCGCTCAGGTGGCGACGAGCATCGCCCGCGCCCTTCGCCTCAACGTGGCGCTGACCGAGGCCATCGCCCTCGGCCATGACTGCGGCCACGGACCTGGCGGGCACGCCAGCGAGGACGCGTTCGCCCCGTACCTCCCCGAGGGCTTCGACCATGCCCCCTGGGGCGCCGACGTGGTGCTCACCGGACTCAACCTCTGCCGGGAGACCAGCGACGGCATCCGCAACCACTCCTGGTCCCGCCCCGCCCCGTCGACCCCGGAGGGCGAGGTGGTCTCCTGGGCCGACCGGATCGCCTATGTCTGCCACGACTTCGAGGACGCCGTCAGCGCCTGCGTCGTCACGCCCGCCGACCTCCCGCCCCTCGTCGCCGAGCGCTGCGGGACGACCCGCAGCGCCCAGCTCCAGGCCTTCATCGGCTCGGTGGTGCACGCCACGATCGCCGCCGGCCAGGTCTCGATGGGCGGCGACCTGGCGGAGGCGTTGGCTGCCTTCCGGGCCTGCAACTACGAGCGCATCTACCTGCGGCCCGCGTCTCGCCGGCAGGCGGTCGAGGTCCAGGCCGTCCTGGGCGCGCTCGTCGAAGAGCTCGCCGCGGTCCCCGGCCGGCTCCCGGGCCCGTCGGCCGAGGCGGCCGGGTGGCCGGCCGCAGGGTCGCCCGAGGCCGTTCGAGCGGCCGTGACGTACGTGGCGGGCATGACGGACCGCTACGCCCTGGGCATGGCCGAGCGCCTCCTCGGCTGGGACACCTCGACCCTGCGCCTCAGCGCCACCTGAGCCCGCTCCGGCGACCCGGGGGAGCAGGCACGGGCCCCGCGGCGCCGACGTTGCGCCCCGGCCTGCCTAGAGTGGTCCGGTTCGCTTCCGCCACCAAGGAGTCGTTGCATGGACGTGCGCGTCGGGGTCATCCAGACGGCCAAGGAGATCCACGTCGAGCTACCGGACGGCGCCGACTCCGACAAGCTCGTCGCCGAGGTCGAGTCGGCGCTGTCGGCGGACGCCGGCGTGCTCTGGCTCACCGACCGCAAGGGCCGTCGGGTCGGCATACCCGCCGGCAAGGTGGCCTACGTCGAGATCGGCAGCCCGGCGGAGGATCGCCGGGTCGGGTTCGGTCGGGTCTAGCACCCGCCGGGGCCCCGCCCCGGCGCCTCCCGCCTCCGGCTGCCGTGCGCGCCACCGACCTGCTCGACCGTCGGCTCCTCTTCGTCACCGGCAAGGGGGGTGTCGGCAAGACCACCGTGGCTGCCGGCCTGGCCCTGCTCGCCTCCCAGCTGGGCAAGCGGACGCTCGTCTGCGAGGTCGACGCCAAGGGCGACCTGGCCGACTTCTACGAGACCGGACCCATCCGCTACGACGCCCATGAGGTCCTTCCGGGCCTCTTCGCCATGGCCATGGACACCGAGCGGTCGCTGGACGAGTACCTGCGCATCTTCCTGCGGGTGCCGGTCATGGGGCGCATCGGTCCGATCGCCCGGATGTTCGACTTCGTCGCCACCGCGGCACCGGGGGTCAAGGAGATCCTCACCGTGGGCAAGCTGGCCTACGAGGTGCGGGAGCGTCACTACGACCTGGTGGTCGTGGATGCGTCGCCAACCGGCCACATCGTGGGCCAGCTCGCTGCGCCCCAGGCCATCAACACGCTGGTGCAGGTCGGGCTGGTGCGCTCCCAGACCGACTGGATGCTCGAGATCCTCTCCGACCCGGTCCGCACCGGTCTCGTGATCGTGGCGACGCCGGAGGAGATGCCGGTGACCGAGACCATCGAGCTCACCGGGCGGGTCCGGGCGGAGACGACCGTCGACCTGGCCGGCATCGTGGTCAACCGGGTCCTGCCCGAGCTGTTCGGACGGGGCGAGGAGGAGGTCTTCGAGCTCCTGTCCGACCGCGCCGTCCGCCGCCAGGCCGACGACACCGCCGGCGGCGACCTGGCGCCGTTGCTCGACGCCGCCCGGCTCGCCGTCACCCTCCGCCGGACCCGCGCCGTCCACCTCGACCACCTCCGGGCGTCGGTGGACCCGCTCCTCCCCATGCTCTACGTGCCCTACCTGTTCGCCCGCAGCCACGGCCTGCGCTCCACCCGCATGGTCGCCGAGGCCCTGGCCGCCGAGCTCGGGTACTGAGATGGCCGCCATCCGCCGCTGCGGATCCGCCCGTCCGAGCCGGAAGGGCTGAGGCCGATGCCGCGCCGGGGAACCCACACGGTGAAGGACAAGCCCAACTCGATCGAGCAGCTCATGGCCGCCCACGAGATCGTCGTCGCCTGCGGCTCGGGCGGCGTCGGCAAGACCACGACGGCGGCGGCGGCGGCGGCCATGACCGCCGTCCGCCATGGCGGCAAGGTCCTCGTGGTCACCATCGACCCGGCCAAGCGCCTGGCCGGCGCCCTGGGCCTCGAGGGGTTCGGCAACGTCGCCACCCGGGTGCCACCCGAGGCCTTCAAGGAGGCAGGCGTCACGCCCCGGGGTGAGCTGTGGGCCGCCATGCTCGATTCCAAGCAGTCCTGGGACAACCTGGTGAACCGCCACGCCCCCGACCCGGTCACGGCCCGCCGGATCCTCGAGAACCCGCTGTACCAGAACATCACCGGGCGCTTCGTGCAGAGCCACGACTACATCGCGGTCGAGCGGCTCTACGAGCTGCACAGCGACGGCGCCTACGACCTGATCGTGGTGGACACCCCACCCACCCGCAACGCGCTCGACTTCCTGGAGGCTCCTCAGCGGATGTCGGACTTCTTCTCGAGCCGCCTCCTTCGCCTTCTCACCGTCCCGTACAAGAGCCGGCTGGTCAACCTCGCCTCCAAGCCCTTCTACCAGGTGGCCGACCGCATCCTGGGCACGCAGTTCCTCCAGGACATCGCCGAGTTCTTCATCCTGTTCCAGACCATGGGACCCGGCTTCATCGAGCGGGCCGAGGCGGTGACCCGGCTGCTGCACGATCGACGGACCACGTTCATGGTCGTCACGACGCTCGAGGCCGCCCCTGCGCACGAGGCCGAGTTCTTCATCGAGGTGCTGTCCTCGAAGGAGTTCCACCTCGGGGCGGTGGTGCTCAACAAGGTGCTGCCCGACTACCTGCGGGACGTCGACGGTGACGCCGCCCGGCTGGCCGAGCGGCTGGAAGGCCGGACGGCCGAGGTGGCCACCCGCCTCGCCCCCGTGGTGGGGACGGATCCCGCACAGCTCCAGCGCGTGCTGGCCGAGGTGGCCGAGAACTTCATCCGCTTCCAGGTCGTGGCCCAGCGGGAGGCCGAACAGGAGATCGCGCTCGGCCAGATCCCGGAGGTGGTCGCAACCGTGCCCTACTTCGACACCGACATCTACGACCTCGCCGGCCTCCTCAAGCTCGGCGAGCAGATCTGGTGCTGAGCGTGCTGAGCGTGCCCATCGCGCCGCGGGCGCGGCGGGCGAGGGTGCGCAGGGGGCGGCGCCACCCGGTCGCCGTGCTGGTTGTCGCCACCGCACTGGCCGCGGTTGGCGCGTGCGGCTCCGCGTCGCGGCGCAACCCCCCGCCTGCGCCCGGCGCGTCCGGGACCACCGAGCCGCAGCCCCTCGGCGTCGTGCCGGTCACGGCGGCCGATGCCGGCGGCACGATCCGGGTGGTTCGGGGTCAGACGGTGGCCGTGACGCTCCACAGCGGCGAGCTGTGGGCCGCACCCAGCTCCTCGGACCCCACGGTGCTGGCGGTCGACCGGGCGGAGGTGGACCAGACGACGGGGGACGCCCGGGCCACGTTCACCGCCGTGGGGACCGGGACGGCCGTCGTGCGCTCCGACCGCCGGTGCCTCCCCAGCCCCGGCATCGCCTGCACCCAGTCCATCGTCGCCTGGCAGGTCACGGTCACCGTCGTCTAGCCCCCTGCCTAGGGTGGGGCGCCGTGGCGTCACTGTGGGAGGGGAGCCGGGTCCGGCTGCGGGCGGTGGAGCCCACCGACCTGGAGGCGTTCGTGGCGAACGACGCCGACACCGACGGTGCCCGGGCCGGCTGGCGGGCGTTCCCGCCGCGGTCGCGGTGGGCGGCCGCCGAGTGGGTGGACGAGGCCACCCGGGCGCCCAACGACGGCGACGAGTTCCGCCAGGCGATCGAGTCGCTGGTCACCGGCGACATCGTGGGCACCATCACCACGGAACGCTGCGATCCCCACGCCGGCACGTGCAGCTACGGCATCTCGGTGTTCGAGTGGCAGCGGCGCCAGGGCTACGGTCGCGACGCGGTCGTCGTGCTGCTCCGGTACCTGTTCGGCGAGCGCCGCTACCAGAAGTGCACGGTCGGAGCGGTGAGCTTCAACGAGGAGTCGGTCGCCTTCCACCGTGCCCTCGGATTCCAGGTCGAGGGTCGCATCCGCCGCGCCCACGTCGCCGCCGGCCGGCACTGGGACGAGGTGATCCTGGGCATCACCGTCGAGGAGTACGCCGCCCGGTGGCCCTTCCCCGATCTCGGCGGGTCCGAGGGCCCGACGGGCCACGACCGGTAGCCGGACGGCCCGCCCGTAGGCTGGTGGGGTGCTCGACTACCACCTCCACCTCTGGCCACACGGCCGGCGGGCCACGCAGGCGACGGTCGAGGAGCTGGCCGCCTACTGCGAGCGGGCCGCCGCCGCGGGCGTCACCGAGCTGGCGCTCACCGAGCACCTGTTCCGGTTCGACCAGGCCGACGCCGCCCTCGGCGGTTGGTGGGAGGACGAGGCCGACGAGCGCCTCCGGGCCGAGATGGCCCGATACTGGCACGACCACGTATCGGCCGACCTGGACGCCTACGTCGAGACGTGCCTGGCTGCCAAGGCCGCCGGCCTGCCCGTGGTCATGGGCATGGAAGTCGACTACTACCCGGGGCGGATGGACAAGGTCGTCGCCCTCCTGACCGGCTATCCCTTCGACGTCCTGCTTGGCAGCGTGCACTGGCTGGGGACGTGGATGTTCGACGACCTCGGCTCGGCGGTTGCCATGGGGGAGTGGGACCGCCGGCGGGTCGAGGACGTCTGGGACGCCTACACCCGGGCGCTCGAGGAGCTGGCGGGCAGCGCCTCGGTCGACGTGCTGGCGCATCCCGACCTGTGCAAGGTGACGTGCCGGCGACCGGCGGTGCCCGACGAGTGGTACGACCGGATGGCGGAGGCGGCGGCCGCCGCGGGCCTCGCCGCCGAGGTCTCCTCCGCCGGCTGGCGTAAGCCGGTCGACGAGGCCTACCCGGCGCCCCCGCTGCTCGCCCGGTTCCGGGCGCGGGGCGTGCCGATCACGACGGCGTCGGACGCCCATGGCCTCGCCGACGTCGCCGCCCGCTCCTCGGACCTCCGGGCCATGGTGCGAGCCGCCGGCTACACCGAGCTGCGGGCCTTCGATGGTCGCGTGCCGCGTGCCGTGGCCATCTGAGGGGGCGTCGTGGCGACCATGGCCGAACTGGCCCGAATCCACACCCGCCTCGCCGAGCCGGACCTGGCCCACCTCCAGCGGCTGGCCGCCGACTGGGGGATGCTGTCGGACTTCTGCTTCGCCGACCTCCTGCTGTTCGTGCCGGTGGCCGGGTCCCAGGGCGGCCGCTTCGTCGTGCTCGGCCAGATCCGGCCGACGACGAGCCAGACCCTCTATCGCGAGGATCTCGTCGGGCGGATCATCGACGAGGTCGAGCGGCCGTTCGTGGCACGGGCATGGCGGTTGCGGGAGATCGTCGAGGGCGAGGTCATGGTGACCTCACGCGGCGAGCGGGCACGGCTGCAGTGCTTCCCGGTACGCCGCGACGACCGCCTCCTCGCGGTGATGACCAGGGAGTCCGCCCCCACCGTCGGCCGGCGTCCGGGCGAGCTCGAGCGGGTCTACGTGGAGACCTTCGACCGCTTCGCGCGGATGATCGTGTCCGGCGAGTTCCCGTTCGCCCTCGACGAGGCCCCGGCCCAGGACGCCCCCCGTGTCGCCGACGGGGCGGTCATCCTCGACCCCGGCGGCCGGGTGGAGTACGCCTCGCCGAACGCGGTCAACGCCCTGCACCGGATGGGCCTGTACTCCAACATCGAGGGCATGCGCCTCGATGAGCTCGGGATCGCGACCAACGCCGTCGACCGGGCGTTCCTGACCCGGAGCCCGGCCAGTGAGGAGATCGAGCGCCCCGATGTCATCGTGGCGTTGCGCTGCCTGCCGTTCCTCGAAGCGGGCAAGGTGACCGGCGGGGTCGTGCTCCTGCGGGACGTGAGCGATCTCCGCAGGCGGGACCGCCTGCTCGTCACGATGGACGCCACGATCCGTGAGGTCCACCACCGGGTCAAGAACAACCTGCAGACGATCAGCTCCCTTCTCCGCCTCCAGGCCCGCCGGGAGCCTGCGGGGAGCGGCCGCACGGCGTTGCGGGAGGCCGAGCGGCGGATCCGCTCGATCGCCCTCATCCACGAGATCCTGTCGCGGGAGACCGGCGACTCGGTCGATCTCAACGAGATCGTCGTGCAGCTGGTGCGAGTCGCCGAGGAGGGCGTGTTCACGGCCGGGGCCCCGGCGCGCTTCCGGGTGGACGGCGACGGTGGCGTGCTGCCGGCGGACGTCGCCACGCCGCTCGGGGTCGTGCTCACCGAGCTGCTCACGAATGCCGCCGAGCACGCCTTCCCCGAGGGGTGGTCACAGCCCGAAGGCCCGCACGTCCAGGTCTCGCTGCACAACACCGGGGACGAGCTCGTCGTGCGGGTGCACGACAACGGTGTCGGCTGGCCGGAGGGCTTCGACATCGCGGGGACCAAGAGCCTCGGCCTCTCCATCGCCAGGAGCCTGGTGGTGAGCCAGCTCAACGGGACCCTCGAGACGCGAAACGACGGCGGGGCCATCAGCGAGCTGCGGATCCCGATCCGCGACCGCTGACCCCGCCCGGCGCCCACCCGGCCGGGAGGGCTGCGGCGGGGGCCGGCCGTCGGTCAGCCGGCCGTCGGTCAGCCGGCCGTTTGGTCAGCCGGCCGTTTGGTCAGCCGGCCGTTTGGTCAGCCGGCCCGGCGCTGGCGGGTGATCCAGGCCTTGCGCAGCTTGCGCCGCTCCTCCTCCGAGGTGCCGCCCCAGACGCCGGACTCCTGGTTGGTGGCGAGAGCGAACTCGAGGCAGGCCGTCTGCGCCTCGCACGCCGAGCAGACCGACTTGGCGGCTGCGATCTGGTCGAGAGCGAGGCCCGTCGTGCCGACCGGGAAGAACAGGTCCGGGTCCGTGTCCCGGCAGGACGAATGCGTCCGCCAGTCGTCAAGGTCCCAGTCAATCGTACGGGTCCAGGTCAGGGTCACGTCGCCTCCAGGCGGCAAGTGCAGAGTGGGGGGCTTGTGCGGTCGTTCACAAGCGGTGAGGCACAACGGCCGGCTCGCGAACGGACTGTTTCGGTAGGGTAAACGGGGGAGTTCGCCGCGGCAAGCAAAACTTTGACGTCCACCCGGCCCGCCGGTCCACCCGCCCACGGCGACCATCGCCGCCGGGCGGGGACGGGCCCGCCCGGCGAGGCCCGTGGCGATCGGCGACGATGGCGACCATGCGGATCCTCGCCCATCGGGGCGCCCACGAGCCGGAGACGCCTGGTGTCCGGGCGAACACCCTCGGCGCCTTCCGTGCCGCCCGTGAGCTGGGTGCCGACGGTGTTGAGCTCGACGTCCGCCTGACCCGCGACGGGGTCCTCGTGGTGCACCACGACCCCGCCCCGCCCGGCGGAGCGCCAATCGCGGGGCTGACCGCGTCGGAGCTCCCGGGGTGGATCCCGTCCCTCGCCGCCGCGCTCGACGCCTGCGCGTCGCTCCCGGTCGTCAACGTGGAGATCAAGCACTCGCCCCTCGACCCGGGGTTCGACCCCGGCAGCGGCATCGCCACCGCCGTCGCCATGGCCGTCACGGGTCGGCCGGATCCACCCGATCCCCACGCCCCCATGATCCTCGTCTCGAGCTTCAACGCGTCCACGCTCGACGCCTTCCACCGCGCGGCGCCGGGCACGCCGACCGGCTGGCTGACGACATCCCACGACCACCAGGTGGAGGCCCTCCGCACGGCCGCCGCCGGGGGGCACCGGGCCGTGCACCCCCCGGACCTGAAGACGACGGCCGAGCTCGTCGGCGCCGCCCACGACCGCGGCCTCCAGATCGTCGTGTGGACCGTGAACGACCCGGAGCGGATGGCGGAGCTGGCCGGGTGGGGCGTGGACGTGCTCGTCACCGATCGCCCCGCGCTCGCCGTCTCCGTCCTTCGCTGAGGTCGGGCTCCCCGACCAGGGCCGACGTCGCGACCCGGTGCTGGGCATCGGCCAGCTCCTCGGGGGAGAGGGGACGCATGAGCAGGTCGATCGCCGACCAGATGGTCCGTGAGAACGGGAACGTGAGGGCCGGGCCGCCGACGGCGATCAGCAGACCGAGGCCGATGAACAGCGGGAGGTTGACCCGTCCGCCGTTGGCCTCGACGCCGATGAGGGCGAACAAGAGGACGAGGAGAGCGGCTTCCCCCGTGGCGAAGTTGATGACGTAGCCACCCAGCCAGAAGCCCTCCTCCCGCTCGAAGCGCATCCCGCAGGTCGGGCAGTGCTCGCGGAGCGTGAACCAGGACTCGAAGAGGTGGCCGGCGCCGCACCGCGGGCAGTGGCGAACCAGCCCCCGGGCCACCATCCGCCCCGCCGTCGCCTGGCCGGGTGCGAGGCGGCGCCGTGCCATGGAGGGATCGTAGGCGCCGCCACCGCCCGGCAGACGCGGGCGCACGGCACCGCGTCACGGGGCCTCACGCCCCCGGCATCACCAGGCGCAACACGTCGGGCTCGTGGCGGAACTCGGCCACCTCGACCTCGCCCAGGTGGTCCCCGTCCACCTGGTAGGGCAGCGGCCGGGAGGACACCCGCACCGTGAACCTGGCGAGATCGGTCCGAAGGTCCAGCTTGCGGTGGGCACGGACCGGGCGCCCGTATCCCAGGGCCGAGCCGATGATCCGCATGAACGGAAGGAACGACAGGGTCCGGAACGTGGCCAGGGTCATACCCCGGTCCAACGTCGCCTCCTCGGCGATGTGGAGGGGTCGGTTGCCGAGGAAGGTGTACGGGTCGGTGTTGAGGGCCAGGGCGAAGTACCCGTCGCGGATCGCCGACCCGTCCTGGAACTCGACGCTCAGCTGGGGGCCGCTCCGGTCGTAGTGGCGGAACCACGTGGCGAAGCCCGCGTACACGAACAGGGGGTGCCCGGCCCATCGCTTCAACCCGCTGCGGCGCTCGACCTGGGCGATCACGGCCGCGTCGAAGCCGACCCCGGCGTTGAAGAGGAAGTAGCGGCCATTGACCGAGGCCAGCCCGATCCGGCGGATCGACGTCGGCCGGGCCAGGGCGGCGAGCAGCTGTCCGGTGGCCTCGATGGGGTCGTTGGTCAGGCCGATGGTGCGGGCGAACACGTTCGTCGACCCACCCGGGAGCACCCCGAGGGCCGTCTCCGTGCCGGCGAGGCCGTTGGCCGCCTCGTTGAGCGTTCCGTCACCGCCGAGCGCCACGACGACGTCGACGCCGTCGGCGGCGGCACCGAGCGCCAGGCGGGTGGCGTGGCCCCGCCGGCCCGTCTCGGCGACGTGGACCTCGTGGTCGGCCGACAGCGCCTTCTGGATCACCACACGGCCCCGTGCGGTGACCGACGACGCCGAGGTGTTCACGAGCAGCAGGAGGCGCATGGCGTCGGGTCACGGTACTCGGTGCCGGGTCGGCGGACCCCCGGCCGGCCGCCCTCCCGGTCCCCGGGCGGGCCGCAGTTGGTGGAGACCCCGTCCCGTCGGGAACAATCTCCCCCATGAACGTCGCTGTCTGCGTGAAGCAGATCCCCGACCCGGCCAATCCCGGGAAGCTCGACCCCGCGACCAGGACCCTGGTGCGGGAGGGCAAGCTCATCATGGACGACTCGGACTCCTACGGCGTCGAGATGGCGCTGCAGCTCGTCGACAAGGCGGGCGGCGGTGAGGTCACCCTCGTGTCCATGGCACCGAACGACGAGGTCAGCGGCCTCCGCAACGGCCTGGCCATGGGCGCCCACAAGGGCGTGTTGGTGAGCGACCCCGCCCTCCTCGGCACGGACGCCCTCGGAACGGCCAAGGTGCTGGCCGCCGCCATCAGGCGCAACGAGTTCGACCTCGTGCTGTGCGCCACCGAGTCGACCGACGGGTACACCGGCACCTTCCCGGTGCAGCTGGCCGAGCTCCTCGGCCTGCCGTCGATCACCTTCGCCAAGAGGGTGGACATCGCCGGCGCCACCGTGAAGGTCGAACGTCAGACCGAGGCCGGCTACGACGAGGTCGAGGCCCCGCTCCCAGCCGTCGTGACCGTGACCGCCGGCGTGGTCGAGCCCCGGTATCCGTCCTTCAAGGGGATCATGGCCGCGAAGTCGAAGCCGGTCGACGTCCTGAAAGTGTCCGACCTGGGCCTCGACGCGGGCGCCGTCGGCCAGGGCGGCTCCCGTCAGGAGATCGTGTCCGTCGAGGCCGCCGAGGCCCGAAGCGCCGGTGAGATCGTCGAGGACGAGGGCGACGCCCACGAGCGGATCGTGGCGTTCCTCGAACAGCTCAAGGTCATCTGAGGAGGCTGACGTGGCACTCTCCACCATCTGGGTCGTGGCCGAGGCCGCCGAGGGCAAGGCCCTCCCGGTGACGCTCGAGCTGCTGACCAAGGCCCGCGAGCTCGCGGGCACCGTCGAGGCGGTCGCCTGGGGGACGGACACCGCGGCCGTCGCGCCGACGCTCGGCGCGCACGGGGCTGCCAAGGTCCACGACCTCGGCGACCTCGGCGGCTCGCTCCCCGGCGTGCCGGTGGCCGCGGCCATCGCCGGCGCCGTCGCCGGCGGCGGCGGGCCCGACGCCATCCTCGTTCCCCACACCTACGACGGACGGGACATCGCCGGGCGCCTGTCGGCGAAGCTCGACAAGCCGGTGCTGACCAACGCCACCGACCTGCGGATCGACGGCGACACGCTCGTCGTGGGTTCGGCCATCTTCGGCGGCTCCACGCTGCTCGACACGGTCTTCACCGGGTCCGGTCCGGCGATCGTGTGCGTGAAGCCGAAGTCCTTCGCCCCGGCCGAGGGCGGGGCCGGAGCAGGTGAGATCACGGCGCTCGCCGTCCCGGGTTCCGGGGCCACCGACACGTCCAAGATCACCTCGCGCCACGTCGAGGAGCGATCCGGTCCCAAGCTCGACGAGGCCGATGTCGTCGTCAGCGGCGGGCGGGGCCTGGGCGAGGCCGGCAACTACCAGCTGATCGAGGAGCTGGCCAAGCTCCTGAAGGGCGCCCCCGGGGCGTCGCGCGCCATTGTCGACGCCGGCTGGGTCCCCTACGCCTACCAGGTCGGGCAGACGGGCAAGACGGTCAAGCCCGCCATCTACCTCGCCGCCGGCATCAGCGGCGCCACGCAGCACCTGGTGGGCATGAAGGGCGCCAAGACCATCATCGCCGTCAACAAGGACAAGGAAGCCCCGATCTTCTCGGTGGCCGACCTCGGCATCGTCGGCGACGTCCACAAGGTCCTGCCCAAGCTGATCGAGGCCCTGAAGGCCCGCGGCTAGCCGCCCCACGGGGCCGCCGGCCGGGACGCGGGCGGCCCCACCGGGGTCCCCGGCCGATCCGCGGCCAGCGGGCCTGATCGGCTGGAGCCCCGGGTGCCGGGCCCGCGCGCGTCGCGGGGATGGGCCCTCCACCGTCAGCCCTACCATCGCCCCATGCCGAAGCCCCCCGACCGCCCGGTGTGGACCAACTGGGCGGAGAACCAGCGCTGCGCTCCCGACGCGATCGTCCATCCCAGTGGGACCGAGGAGCTCGTCGCGGCGGTCGGCGAGGCGTCGGCGGCGGGCCGCCAGGTCAAGGTCGCGGGGAGCGGCCACTCGTTCACCGACGCGGCCATGACGACCGGCGTGCTGATCCAGCTGGACCGGCATCGGCGGCTGCTCTCGGTCGACCGCGAGCAGGGGAGGGTCACGGTCCAGGGGGGCATGACGCTCTCGGACCTGAACACCACCCTTGCCGTCTACGGTCTCGCCCTTCCCAACCTCGGGGACATCGACTACCAGACCGTCTCGGGGGCCCTGGCCACGGGCACCCACGGCACCGGGGCGGCCTTCCCGTGCCTGGCGACCAACGTCGTCGACATGGAGTTGGTCACGGCCGGCGGATCCGTGGTGCGCCTCTCCGCCGGCGAGGACCCTGAGGCGTTCGCGGCGGCGAAGGTCTCGATCGGGGCGCTGGGCGTCGTCTCCAGCCTCACCCTGCAGTGCGTCGAGGCGTTCAACCTCCGAGCGGTGGAGGAGCCGCTGCGTCTCGAGGAGGCCCTCGCCGACTTCGACGTCCTCGCCGAGGGCAACGACCACGTCGAGTTCTTCTGGATGCCCTATTCGAAGTGGGTGATCCTCAAGCGCAACAACCGGGTGGACGGACCGGAGACGCCCCGGTCGCGGCACCGTGAGTGGTACGACGACGTGTTCGTGCCGAACACCCTGTTCGGGCTGCTCGGCAAGGTCCAGGTGCGTCGGCCCGACCTGGTCCGCGCGCTCAACAGGGCGGTCCCCAAGCCTCGCCGCGTCGACTACGTCGGGCGCAGCGACCGGGTGTTCACCAGCCCCCGACTCGTGAAGTTCTGGGAGCTGGAGTACGCCGTGCCCCGCGAGCACGCTCGCGACGTGATCGCCGAGGTGCGCGCCTTCCTGACCTCCAGCGGGCTCAACGTCGGCTTTCCGATCGAGGTGCGGGTCGCGGCGGCCGACGACATCCCCCTGTCCATGGGCCAGGGTCGGAGGTCGTGCTTCATCGCCTGTCACGTGTTCCAGGGCCAGCCCTACGAGCAGTACTTCCGGGGCATCGAGCGGATCATGGACCAGGTCGGTGGGCGGCCCCACTGGGGCAAGCTCCACTTCCAGAACGCCGAGACCCTGGCACCCCGGTATCCGCTCTGGGACCGCTTCCAGGCGGTGCGGAGCAGGCTCGACCCCGACGGTCGCTTCGCCAACGCCTACACCGACCGGGTGCTCGGTCCCGTGGCGCCGTCGGCGTCCTGAGGCGGCCGGTCGGCCGGCGGGCGGGGACCGGCCCCGGGACGCGGATCAGACGAGGGGCCAGGGGTAGGGCCGGCGCTCCGCCCCCGGGTCGGGGAACCGCGCGAGTCGGGCCACGGCGACAGCCCTGCGGATCAGGCAGTCGATCTCGGCCTCGTTGAGCAGGCGTTGCAGGGAGGCCGGCGGGTCGGCCGCCAGGCGGGCGAGGTCGGCTCTCAGGTCCTCGGGGATGTCCTCTCCCCCGAACTCCCAGATCACCGTGCGGAGCTTGGGCTGGACATGGAAGCACAGCCCGTTGTCGATGGCCCACACCCGCTCCTCGGCCACGAGGCAGTGGCCGCCCTTGCGGTCGGCGTTGTTGGCGACGAGGTCGAAGAGGGCGATCCGGCGCAGGTCGTCGTGCCACACCTCCTCCTCGATCAGCGTGAAGTAGTGCTGCTCGAAGTCGGCATCGACGAACCGCTGGAGCGAACCGGGCCCGAGCGGGCCGTCGTCCCGCAGAACCGTCTCGGGCACCACGCCCCACCCCAGGGCGCATGACAGCTCGTAGGCCGCAACCTCACGGACGTAGAGGCCGTGGGGGAAGTCCCACAGCGGCCGTTCCCCGCGGTGGGGCTTGTAGACGGCGGCCAGCCTCGCTCCGGCCACCGTGACGGTGACGAGGTAGGTCCCGTTCGAGCTCCAGGGCATGCGCCCTTCGATCTCGACCTCACCCTCGCCGAGGGCCCTCAGAGGCTCGGGGGGCGGTAGCCGTTTGTCCTGGGGCACTGGTGGCTGGTCGGGTCGAGGGGATAGCCGCAGAGCGGGCAGGGCGGGCGGCCGGCTTCGACCAGCCGGGTGGCGCGGATCGCGAGCGCGGCCATCTGCTCCCGGCTGGCCTGGAACCGGGCGGTGGCGCCGCCGCCCCCCAGCGGCACCTCCTCCTCCTCCTCCTCCCCCTCCGCCTCGTCGTCGGTCAGCTCGGCGGCCACCAGGACGATGCGGTCGGTGTCGAGGTCGTAGTTGCCGCCCAGGCTCCCGACCGCCCAGGCCGGCTCGACGAAGGCCTCGGGCTCCAGCTCGTCGTCCGCGGGCAGATGCCCGGGGGCCGGCAGGTCCTCGAGGGTCTTCGCGATCCAGGCGGCCAGGGCGGCGACCTGGAGCTTCTCCATCTTCAGCGTCACGACCTCGCCGCCCTGGCGGGCCTGGAGAAAGAACATGCGCTGACCGGGGATGCCCTCGGTCCCGACCGTCAGGCGGTCAGGTGTCGTGAACTCGAAGGACTCGCTCATGACGGCGCCAGTCCGGCCAGGTCGCCGGTGTGGTTGACCGTGAGCACCGCGGGACCCCCGGTGCCGTAGAGGACGGCGGTGACCGAGCAGGGCGACACCACGATTCGCTGGAACAGGTCAAGGTGGGTGCCCAGCGCGTCGGCGACGGCGGCCTTGATCGGGTCGGCGTGCGAGACGGCAACCACGACCCCTCCCGGATGGCGGTCGTGCAGCGCCACCACCGAGGCACAGATGCGGGACGACATCTCGACGAAGGACTCGCCGCCCGGGAACCGGAAGCCGCTCGGGTACCGTTGGACCGTCGCCCACTCGGGACGCCTGGCCAGGTCCTTGAGCGCTGCTCCCGTCCAGTCGCCGAAGTCGCACTCGAGCAGTCCGCGCTCGACGACGACCTTGAGTGCGCGGGCCGCGGCGATGGGCGCCGCCGTCTCGCGGGCCCGCTCGAGCGGCGAGCTGTAGACGGCGTCGACCCGCTTCAACGCGGCGAGGCGCTCGGCGACCTCCTGCGCCTGTGCACGACCTGAGTCGGCGAGGTGGAGCCCTGGCGCCCGTCCCGGGAGGACCTTGCCCGTCGTGTCGGTCTGCCCGTGCCGGACGAACAGGACGAGCGTGGGGTGCGGCGGCTTCGGGCGGGCGGGCATGGCGTGGCAGAGAACCTACCCTGTCGAGGTGCCCGTCCCCGCCGCACCACGCCCCGTGGGGGCGGGCCGGACCAGGGGGGCCGGGGTCATGCCCCAACGGTCCCCGAACCTGGACCGCCTGTCCGCGGAGTTGACCGCGTGCCGGGCCTGCCCCCGCCTCGTCGCCTGGCGTGAGCGGGTGGCCGTCGAGCGGCGCGCCGCCTACGCGGACCAGCCCTACTGGGGCCGACCGGTCCCCGGCTTCGGCGACGCCGGGGCTCGGCTGCTCGTGCTGGGGCTGGCGCCCGCGGCGCACGGGGGGAACCGCACCGGCCGGATCTTCACCGGGGACCGCTCGGGCGACTGGCTGTTCGCCGCCCTGTACCGGGCCGGCTACGCGAACCAACCGACCAGCGTCGCGGTTGACGACGGCCTCGCGCTCCGGGGTGCCTGGGTGACCGCGTCGGTTCGCTGCGCCCCGCCTGACAACAAGCCCACGCCCGACGAGCGCGACCGCTGCGTGTCGTCGTGGCTCGTGCCGGAGCTCGCCCTGCTCACCCGCCTGCGGGTGGTGGTCGCCCTCGGCCGGTTCGCGTGGGACGTGGCCTGGCGCGAGCTCGGACCGGGATCGGGGCGCGGCGCCGGACCGCGGCCCCGCTTCGGCCACGGCGCCGAGGCGGGCCTGGGCGGTGGCACGGCTGGTTCGAGGCCGGCGTGGCTGATCGGCAGCTACCACGTCAGCCAGCAGAACACGTTCACCGGCAGGCTCACCGAGCCGATGCTCGACGCGGTGTTCGCCCGCGCCCGGGAGCTCGGCGCGTAGCAGGGCCGGGCGCCACCGGTGGAGCTCGGCCCGTACCGGGCCGGCGAGGCCCGTGACGGGAGGCCGGGCCTCAGGAGGCCGGCAGGTCGGCGGTGCCCCCGGGGACGAGGTCGGGGTCCTCGACCAGCGACGCGATCCGCGCCAGGGCGGCGACGCACATCGGTGCGTAGGCGGCCGCCCAGGCCGGCAGGTCGAACGTCACCGTTGACCAGCTCCGGTGGGTCGGGTCGGCCACCACGCGGTGGGTGATGGCCGGTACCGGGCCAACCTTCCAGGACCAGCGGGCGGCGGGCGGCGGGGCGAGCTCGGTGATCTCGAACGGCACCCACAGGCCGACGGTCGTGCGGATGCGGCCACGGGTCCGGCGCCCGATGATCCCCTCGGCACACTCGACGGCGGTGATCGCCGGACTCCACACGGGCCAGCTCTCGGTGTCGGTGAGGAGTGCCCACACCTCCTTCTGGGGCGCCCGGACCCGGCGCGAGAACGACAGCTGAGGTGACTTCACGTTCGCCCTCCTCCCGACGACCGCGCCGAGTGTAGGGGAGGCACGGCCCGGTCTCCGGAGGGGCACGCGCACGTGGGTAGCCTCCCCGCGTGCCCGAGCTTCCCGAGGTGGAGGCCTACCGCCGCCTGGCGGAAGGGTCCGTGCTCGGGCGCGAGGTCCTGGCCGTCGAGACGCCCGACCCGTGGTACCTGAAGCAGGGAACCGAGGCGGCCGAGCTTGCCGACGCGCTGGTCGGGCGGCGCCTCGTCGCCGCCCGCCGGATCGGCAAGCTGCTCCTCCTGGACACCGACGGCGGGTCGACCCTGGGGCTGCGGTTCGGGATGACCGGGCGGCTCGTCGTCGACGGCGTACCCGGCGTCGAGACCCTGCTCTACACGAGCGACGCCGATCTGGCGGCGTGGGACCGCTTCGTCGCCCACCTCGGGCGCGCGCGCCGCGCGGGAGCCCGACCCGGCCGGCTGGTGGTGCGGGATCCCCGGCGGCTCGGGGGTGTCGAGCTCGATCCGGACGAGGGGTGCCTGGGCCCCGACGTCCTCACCGTGGGCCCGGCCGGTCTCCGGGCCGCCCTCGAGGGGAGCGCCGCACCCCTGAAGGCCCGGCTGCTGGATCAGGCCCGCCTCGCCGGCGTCGGCAACCTGACCGCCGACGAGGCACTCTGGCGGGCCGGCCTGGATCCGACCCGGCAGGCCGGCGGGCTGTCGGACGCCGAGATCGGTCGGCTGGCGCGCACGCTGCGGGCGACGCTGGCGGAGCTCATCGCCCGGGGAGGCAGCCACACCGGCGATCTCGGGCCATCGCGGCGGCCCGGCGGCCGGTGCCCCCGAGACGGCGCCGCGCTCGTCCGGCGCACCGTGGGCGGGCGGACCACCTGGTCGTGTCCCGTTCACCAGCGCTGAGAGGCGCACCGGCTTGGACAGCGCCGTGGCGCGCCACGCATGCTGACGGCTTCCTGATGTCGATCTGGAGGATGGATGAACTCAGGGGACACGGCATGGGTCTTGATGTCCGCCGCCCTGGTGCTGTTCATGACGCCGGGGCTCGCGCTCTTCTACGGCGGCATGGTGCGCTCCAAGAATCTGCTGGCGATGCTCATGCAGAACTTCTTCTCGATGGGACTGGTCAGCGTGCTCTGGGCGGTGGTGGGCTTCAGCCTGGCCTTCGGCGCCGGTCACGGCGCCGGCCTGATCGGCGGGTTCGACCTGGTGGGGTTCCGCCATGTGGCCAGCCAGGGCGTGCCCGGGTTCAGCTCGCTCGCCGTGCCGGCGCTCGCGTTCGCGGCCTACCAGATGATGTTCGCGATCATCACCCCGGCGTTGATCACCGGGGCGACCGCCGACCGGCTGAAGTTCGGCGGCTACGTCGCCTTCCTGGGGGCGTGGGTGCTCCTCGTCTACTGCCCGGTGGCCCACTGGGTGTTCAGCCCCGACGGCTGGCTGGCACAGCGTGGTGCCCTCGACTTCGCCGGCGGCACCGTGGTGCACATCAACGCCGGCATCGCCGCTCTCGCCGTCGTGCTCGTCATCGGCCGCCGGCGGGGCTGGCCGGGCGAGGCCATGCCCCCGCACTCCCTGCCGCTCACGCTGCTGGGGACCGGCATCCTGTGGTTCGGGTGGTTCGGCTTCAACGCCGGTTCGGCGCTGGCGGCCAACGGCGTCGCCGCCCAGGCGCTCATGAACACCCAGCTGGCCGCTGCCGCCGGGATGCTCGGCTGGTTGGTCGTCGAACGGATCGAGAGCGGCCACGCCACGACGCTCGGCGCCGCGTCCGGCGCGGTCGCCGGCCTCGTCGCGATCACGCCCTGCGCCGGCTATGTCGGTGGCCTTTCCCCCGTGCTGATCGGGCTGGCCGCGGGTGGAGTGTGCGTGGTGGCGGTGCGTCTCAAGTTCCGCTTCGGCTACGACGACGCCCTCGACGTCGTGGGGGTCCACCTCGTGGGTGGGATCCTGGGATCGCTCATGGTGGGGCTGTTCGCCGACCGCGCGGTCAATCCGGCGGGGGCCAACGGGCTGTTCGCCGGCGGCGGGCTGCACCTCCTCGGCGAGCAGGCGATCGCCGTCGGGGCCACGCTGGCATTCTCGTTCGTCGTGTCACTGGCCCTCGCCTGGGCGGTCGATCGCACCATCGGCCTCCGGGTCGGCGCCGAGGCCGAGGTCGAAGGCCTCGACACCAGCCTGCACGCCGAGTCCGCCTACGCATTCGGAGCCGGGAGGATGCTGTGAAGCTGGTCGTGGCCATCGTGAAGCCCTTCAAGCTCGACGACGTGAAGGCCGCGCTGAAGGCGCACGGAGTCCCCGGCCTGACCGTGAGCGAGGTGCAGGGCTTCGGGCGCCAGCGGGGCCACACCGAGGTCTACCGGGGTGCCGAGTACAAGGTCGACTTCGTCCCCAAGGTGCGCCTGGAGGTTCTCGTGTCCGACGACGACGTCGACAGCATCCTCGACACGCTGGTCGAGGCGGCCCGCACCGGCAAGATCGGCGACGGCAAGGTGTGGACCGTCCCCGTCGAGGAGGTGGTGCGTATCCGCACCGGGGAGCGGGGCCCCGACGCCCTCTGACAACCGGCCTCCCGGGTGGCCCCTCGCCGGCCTGCTGCAGCGGCCGGACCTGGCCGGCCTCGCCTTCTGTCGGGCCTACACGGCCGCGGCCGACGGGTGGCTCGGACGGGTGGCCGGCGAGGGCCGCCCCGGTGTGGCCCTGGTCGCCGTCGGTGGCTACGGGCGGCGTCAGCTGTGCCCGGGGAGCGACCTCGACGTGGTGCTCGTCCATCGAGGGCTCGACTTGGCTGACCTCCGCGAGCTCGCGGATCGGCTCTGGTACCCGCTGTGGGACACCGGCGTGCGGGTCGATCACAGCGTCCGCAGCCTCCGGGAGGCGCTCCGGCTGGCGGACGGTGAGCTCGAGGTGGCCACCGGGCTCCTCGACGGCCGTTGCGTGTGGGGGGACGAGGGGCTCGTCGCCGAGCTGGTGGCCGGCGTGGCCGAGCAGTGGCGGCGCAGTGCCCGCCGTCGGCTCGGCGAGCTGGCCGATGCGGTCGCGGCCCGGCAGGCGTCCGCGGGCGAGGTCGCGTTCCTGCTCGAGCCCGACCTGAAGGTCGGCAGGGGCGGGTTGCGGGACGCAGCCGCTCTACGGGCCGCCGCGGCCGGCAGCCCGGTCCTGCCGCCGCTCGACGCGGTGGACGCCGCCGCGGACCTCCTGCTCGCGGTCCGCGTCGAACTGCACCGGCGGACCGGCCGGCGTGGCGACCGGCTGGTGCTCGAGGAGCAGGACGGGGTCGCGGACGCGCTGGGTTGCGCGGATGCCGACGTGCTGATGGCCACCGTCGCCACGGCGGCCAGGACCATCGCACGTGCCGGCGACGACGGTTGGCGTCGGGTCCGGTCCTGGATCGACGGGCCCAAGGGCCGCCAGGGCACGGCGGATCGGCCGCTCGGCGCCGGGCTCGCGCTCCGCGACGGCGAGGTGGTCCTCGTCGGAGCCGGCGGACCCGGGGCGCCGCAACCGGATCCCGCCGAGGACCGCTCCCTCACCTGGCGGGCGGCCGTCGTGTCGGCGGAGACCGGTGCGCCCCTCGCCCGTGCCACCCTCGGGCGGCTGGCCGCGGCCCAACCGGTCCAGGACGGGTCCTGGACCCCGTCGATGCGCCAGGCGCTCGTGGCGCTCCTGGCCACCGGCCACGCCGCGGTCGGCGTGTTCGAGGAGCTCGACGAGGCCCAGGTGCTGACCCGCCTCCTGCCGGAGTGGTCGGCGGTGCGGAACCGCCCGCAGCGAAACGCCTTCCACCGGTTCACGGTCGACCGCCATCTCTGCGAGGCGGCGGCCGAGGCGGCCTCGCTCGCCCGCCGGGTTGCTCGGCCCGACCTGCTCCTCCTCGGCGCCTGGCTGCACGACATGGGGAAGGGCTTCCCGGGCGACCACACGGTGGTCGGGATGGGGGTGGTGGGTCGGATCGCCCGTCGGATGGGGCTCCCGTCGGAGGATCGCGCCACGCTCGTGGCGCTGGTCGAGCACCACCTGCTCCTGCCCGACGTCGCCACCCGCCGCGACCTCCACGACCCCGGGGTCATCGAGTCGGTCGCCGCCAGCGTCGCGACGGCCGAGCGCCTGGAGCTCCTGGCGGCTCTCGCCGAGGCAGACGGCCGTGCGACGGGGCCGGCCGCCTGGGGGCCGTGGAAGGCAGGCCTGGTCGAGGAACTCGTCACCCGGGTGGGCCGGGTGCTGGCGGGGGAGCGGCCGCCGACTCCTGCGCCTCCGTTCGAGCGGGCCATGGCCGCCACCTCGCCCGCCGTGCGCCGCGAGGTCGCGGGGGCGCTCGCCGCCCGACGCCTGGCCGTCCTGGTCACCCCCGGTGACTGTCAGTCGGTGGCCGTCGTCGCCCCGGACCGGCCCGGCATGCTGGCGCTGGTGGCCGGCGTCCTCGCGCTGCACCGGGTGGTGGTGCTCAGTGCCGTGTGCGCGTCGGCACGGGGGGGCATGGTCGTGGACGTGTTCACGGTCGAGCACGAGCTCGGCGGGGCTCTCGAGCCGGGGCAGCTCGAGGCCGACCTCGGTCTGGCGCTCGACGGGCGCCTGCCGGTGGGGGCCCGGGTCGCCGAGCGGTCCGCGGCCTATGCGGGCCGGCGGCGGCGGCGCTCGGCGACCCCGGCCGCGGGCCGGGTTCTGCTCTCGGCGGCCGACGGTGCCACAATCGTCGAGGTCCGGGCCCCCGACGACGTCGGCCTCCTGCACCGGGTGGCGGTGGCCTTCGCCGAGTGCGGGCTCGACGTCTCGGGTGCCAAGGTGGCGACCCTCGGGCACGAGGTGGTGGACACGTTCACGGTCACCGCCGCCGGGGGGCCGGTCGCCCCCGAGCGCTGGCCCGAGGTCGGGGCGGCGGTGCTCGCGCAGGTCGACGCGGCCTCCAACCCCGGGTGAGGGTCCCGCGTCCTCGTAGGCTCAGGGCCGTGGACACCGTGGACACGCTCCTCGACGAGCGGGAGATCCGCACGGTCCTGCTCCGCTACTGCCGCGGGATCGACCGGATGGACCGCGACCTGGTCCGCTCGTGCTACCACCCGGACGCCACCGATTCCCACGGCAGCTTCTCGGGCACGGTGGACGAGTTCCTCGAGTGGGCGTGGCGGTTGCTCGGCCGCTACACGACGACCATGCACTACCTCGGGAACCTCCTCGTCGAGTTCGACCCGGACCGGCCGGGCTGGGCCCGCTCCGAGGCCTACGGGGTGGCCGTCCACCGCACCGATGACGGCGAGCCGCGTGGGAACCTCACCGTCGGGTTCCGCTTCATCGACGACTTCGCCCGGCGCGGCGCCCGCGGCTGGCGCATCAGCCGTCGGGTGGCGACGACCGAGTGGGTGCGGGCCGACCGGGTGGAGGACCGCTGGCCGATCCCGAGCGGCATGCCCACCGGCCGCCGTGACGGCGCCGACCCCGTGTACGCGCCGCCGGCCTGAGCAGCGCCCGGCCGGGACCCGGTCGGTCGGCACGACAGGGGGCTCCCAGGCGGTCCTCAGGGAACTCTCAGCGACCCCGGGGAGATCTTCAGGTGGATCTCACGCGGACCTCACGTCGAGCAGGGAACCTCGTGGCTGTCGGCGGTGCAGCGGCCCGCCCGATCCGGACTGAGGAGACCCACGGTGTACGACGACCTGAGCGTTGGCGACGAGCACGCGGCCATGACGCCGCCCGAGCGGGGTGAGCCGGCGGTGGCGGGCTGGACGCCTCCGCCTCCGCCTCCGCCACCCCCTCCGGCGCCGCACCCCACCGATCGTCGGGTCGGAAGGCTCGGGCGCCAAGCGGCCCTCGTCGCCGTGGCCGCCGCCGCCGTGGGCGCCACGGTGGGCGCCGGCGTCACCTCGGCGGCCCAGAGCGCCGGCGCCGTCGCCCGTCACGTCTCGACGAGGACGCCGGCTGGCGCCGCTGCGCCGTCGAGCACATCGACGGCCTCCTCGAGCAGCGGCCCGCTCGACGTCCACCGCGTGCTCGCCAAGGTCGAGCCCGGGGTGGTGTCGGTGCACACGTACCGGGGCTCGGGCGACGGGGCCCAGCCGATCGGCGCGGGGACCGGGATCATCCTCAGCCCGGACGGCGAGGTGCTGACCAACGCCCACGTGACCCTCGCCGACGAGCAGAGCTGCACCATCGCGCCCTCGATCCGGGTCACCATGGCCAACAGCACCGCCCAGAAGGAGGTCCAGGTGGTCGCCGTCGACTGCGCTGACGACCTCGCCCTGCTGCGCATCCCCGGGGCCACGGGTCTCCCGACCGTCGAGCTCGGGAGCTCGGCGGGGCTGCAGGTCGGTGACCCCGTCGTCGCCGTGGGCAACGCCCTCGACCTTCCCGGTGGGCCCACCGTCACGGAGGGGATCGTGTCGGCGCTCGGCCGCGGCCTCAACGGCGGCACGGAGAGCCTGAGCAACCTCGTCCAGACCGACGCGGCCATCAACCCCGGGAACTCCGGCGGGCCGCTGGTCAACTCGGCCGGTCAGGTCGTGGGGATCAACACCGCCGTCATCAGCCAGGCGAGTGCCAGCCAGTCGGCGCAGAACCTCGGGTTCGCCATCGCCATCGACACGGCCAAGCCCATCGTCGACCAGCTGCGGTCGGGGCACGCCCCGGGTCGGGCCTTCTTCGGTGTGGCGACGACCGACGTCACCGCCGCCGTCGCCCAGCGCCTCGGGCTGGCCGAGACCAGCGGGGCCGTCGTGGAGCAGGTCGAGGCCGGCTCGGTCGCGGAGCAGGCGGGCCTCCGGCAGGGCGATGTGATCACCCGCTTCGGTGGCCGGGACGTCGCGTCGTCCGGCGACCTCGTGGCGGCGATCCGCGCCTCGAAGCCCGGCGACAGGGTGACGGTGACCTGGGACCGGCAGGGCCAGGCGGGCAGCGCCGCGGTCGCCCTCGGCTCGAAGGCAGCGTCCATCGCCGGGCGCCAGGGCTCGGCTCCGGGCACCCGGCCCCAGCCCGACCCTCAGCAGCCCAACCCTCAGCTGCCCAACCCTCAGCAGCCCGATCAGCTCCCCGGGCTCCAGCCCTAGCGCGACGGGCTGGCGAGCGGTGACGGACTCCGGGGCGGAGCGAACCCTGGCGCAGCGCCCCGGCGCGGTCGAGCGCCCTCGGTAGGATTCGAACCTACGCACCCGGCTCCGGAGGCCGGTGCTCTATCCCCTGAGCTACGAGGGCTGGCCGGGAACCACCATACCGTCCAGACGGTGGGGCGACCTTCCGGCCGGGAGGGCCCCCGCAGGGCCGGGACCCCGGCCACCTAGGATCTCGCCCGATGCCGGCAACGATCCTGGTGGTGGACGACGACCCCGTGATCCAGAAGCTGCTCGCGGTGAACTTCGAGATGGAGGGCTACCGGGTCCTGACCGCCGACGACGGCGTCGGCGGCCTCGAGCAGGTGGCTGCGTGCCGTCCCGACCTGGTCGTGCTCGACGTGATGATGCCCCGGTTGGACGGGATCGGGGTCGTACGGCAGCTCAAGTCGGACGTGACGACGAGCGGGATTCCGGTCGTCCTGCTCTCCGCGAAGGCGCAGTCGACGGACGTCAGCGGCGGGCTCGAGGCCGGTGCGGACGCCTACGTCACGAAGCCCTTCGACCCCGTCGAGCTGCTCGACCGGGTCGCGGCCCTCCTCGCTGCCGGATCCGACCCGACCGCTGCGCCCGGTGGAGGGACCCGCTGAGCACGCCACCGCGAGCAGCCTCACCCATCGCCGCCCCCGGCACCGCCGGCGCACTGCCGTCCCACCTCCTGCCGCTGACCGCCGAGGTCGAGGCCACGGGGGGCCTGCGCGTCGGTGGTGTGGATCTCGGTGAGCTGGCGGCCGAGGTCGGGACACCCCTGTTCGTGTACGACGAGGCGCACCTGCGGGCACGCTGCCGGGAGGCCCGCGCTGCCTGGGGTGACGGGGTCGCCTATGCGACGAAGGCGTTCCTCTGCCGCGCCATGGCCGCGCTCGTCCACGAGGAGGGCCTGTGCCTCGACGTCTCGACAGGTGGCGAGCTCCACGTCGCCCTGGCCGCGGGGGTGCCCGGCGAGCGTCTCGTCCTGCACGGCAGCAACAAGAGCGATGCCGAGCTCATCGCGGCCCTGGGAGCCGGTGTCGGGCGCATCGTCGTCGACTCCTTCGACGAGCTCGACCGCCTCGGGCGGCTCGTGCCGGTGGTCGCCGCCCGGCCGCCTGCGGTGCTCCTCCGGGTCACGCCGGGCGTCGAGGCCCACACCCATGAGTACGTCCGGACGGGCCAGGACGACTCGAAGTTCGGCTTCGGCCTCGCGAGCGGCGTCGCCGACGAGGCGGTCGCCCGGACCCGACTGCTCGAGGAGTCCGGGGTCCTGCGCCTGGTCGGCGTCCACGCCCACATCGGGAGCCAGATCTTCCTGCTGGAGTCCTTCGACGCGGAGGTCGAGGCCCTGGCCGACTGGTTCCTGCCCCTCGGCCTGGCCGAGCTCTGCCTCGGCGGAGGACTGGGCGTGGCCTACGTGGAAGGCGAGGAGGCTCCGACCATCACGGAGTGGTCCGAGGAGGTGCGTGCCGCCTGCACCCGTGCCGCCATCCCCCCCACGGTGAAGATCACGGCTGAGCCGGGCCGGGCGATCGCCGCCGCCGCGGCCCTCACCCTCTACACGGTGGGCACGATCAAGCGCCTGCCCGGCATCCGCACCTACCTGAGCGTCGACGGCGGCATGAGCGACAACCCCCGCCCCGTGCTGTACGGGAGCGGGTACGAGGCGTTTCTCCCCCGGGCCGTCATGGCGGCACGCCCATGGCCGGTCACCATCGTCGGGAAGCACTGCGAGTCCGGCGACGTGCTGGTGTCCGACGCCTTCCTGCCGGCCGACACCCGGGTGGGGGACGTCGTCGCGACCCCCGTGACGGGCGCCTACGGACACTCCATGGCCTCCAACTACAACAAGGTGCCCCGCCCTCCCGTCGTCTTCGTGGCCGGCGGGCGGCACCGGGTGGTCGTCCGGCGTGAGAGCCTCGACGACCTCCTCCGTCTCGACGCCTGAGCGGCGTCGGCCGGGGCCCCGCACCGCAGGCCCCGCTCAACGTCCGTGCCCGCCGGAAGCCGCAGGGCCCCACGGGCCGGTCCAGTACCCTCGTCCGCGTGGACGGCAGCGTGCTGAAGATCGGCGTGCTCGGGTGCGGCAACGTGGGCGGGGCCCTCGTGGCCCTCCTCCAGCGCGACGCGGACATCATCGAGGCCCGGAGCGGCCTCCGGCTCGAGGTGGCCCGGGTGGCGGTGCGGGCGACCGCCCGGGAGCGGACGTTCCCGATCGACCACTCGCTGCTGACGACCGACGCGGCGGCCGTGGTGGCCGACCCGTCGATCGACGTGATCGTGGAGGTGATCGGTGGGATCGAGCCGGCCCGCACCCTGATCCTCGACGCGCTGAAGGCGGGCAAGCCGGTCGTCAGCGCCAACAAGGAGCTCATCGCCAACGTCGGTCAGGAGCTGTTCGAGGCGGCGGCCGTCGCCGGAGTGGACCTGTTGTTCGAGGCGGCCGTGGGGGGCGGCATTCCCCTCATCCGGCCCCTCCGCGAGTCACTGGCGGGGGAGCGCATCCTGCGGGTGACGGGCATCGTCAACGGCACGACCAACTTCATCCTCACCCGCATGGCGGAGGAGGGCGCCAGCTACGCCGACGCACTCGCCGAGGCCCAGCAGCTCGGCTACGCCGAGCGGGATCCGACGGCCGACGTCGAGGGGTACGACGCCGGCGCCAAGGCGGCCATCCTGGCCAGCATCGCGTTCGGGGCCCGCGTGGTCGCCGGGGACGTGTACCGCGAGGGCATCAGCCGGATCACGGCCGCCGACATCGCCTTCGCGGCCCGTCTCGGCTACGCGGTGAAGCTCCTGGCCGTGGCCGAGCGCGTCGACGGGATGACCGGGGGCGACGGGGGCTTCCCCGAGGTCGCCGTCCGGGTGCACCCGGCGATGGTGCCGCGGACTCACCCGCTGGCCTCCGTGCGGGACAGCTTCAACGCCGTCTTCATCGAGGGCGAGGCGGTCGGCGAGCTCATGCTCTACGGGCGGGGCGCCGGCGGCATGCCGACGGCGAGCGCCGTCCTCGGCGACCTGATCGACGCGGCGCACAACCTGCGGTCGGGGGGCGTGGGCCGCTCGATCCAGCCCGGCCCCTCGAGGATGCGGTCCATCGACGACCTCGTCTCGGCGTACTACCTCGAGCTGGAGGTGGTGGACCGCCCCGGTGTGCTCGAGAAGGTCGCGGGCGTGCTCGGCCGCCACAGGGTGTCGATCCAGTCGATGGAGCAGGACGAGATCCCAGGGGCCGGGGCCGATGGGCACGCCCGACTGGTCTTCATCACCCACCAGGCGGTCGAGCGCGAGGTGCAGGCATGCCTCGCGGAGCTGCGCGCCCTCGACGTCGTCGTCCAGGTCGGCACCCTTCTGCGGGTGCTCGGCCCGTCCTAGGGGCCCGGGTTGGGACGCCCCGGCTGGCGGGGGCTCATCGAGGAGTACCGCCCGTTCCTTCCCGTCGGCGACGCCACCCCCGTCGTCACCCTGCTCGAGGGGGGTACGCCGCTCGTGCGCAGCCGGGCGCTGTCGGAGCGCACGCGAGCCGACGTGTGGCTCAAGTTCGATGGCCTGAACCCCACCGGCTCGTTCAAGGACCGTGGCATGACCATGGCGATCTCCAAGGCCGTCGAGGAGGGGGCCAAGGCCGTCGTGTGCGCCTCCACCGGCAACACGTCGGCCTCGGCGGCGGCCTACGCCGCCAGGGCCGGGCTGACGTGTGCGGTGCTCATCCCGGACGGGTACATCGCCCTCGGCAAGCTCGCGCAGGCCCTGATCCACGGGGCCAGGGTGCTCCAGATCCGCGGCAACTTCGACGAGGCGCTCGCGATCGTCCGGGAGCTCGGAGCGCGTGCGCCGATCACCGTCGTCAACTCCATCAACCCTTACCGGATCGAGGGCCAGAAGACCGGTGCCTTCGAGATCGTCGATGCCCTCGGCGACGCGCCTGACCTTCACTGCATCCCGGTCGGCAACGCGGGGAACATCACCGCCTACTGGAAGGGCTACCTGCAGTACCGGGAGGCGGGGCGGTCCACTCGGCTGCCCCGCATGCTGGGGTTCCAGGCCGCCGGTGCCGCGCCGCTGGTGCTCGGCCAGGACGTGGAGTCGCCCGAGACGGTCGCGACCGCCATCCGCATCGGGCGCCCTGCCTCGAAGTACGGCGCGCTCGCCGCTGCAGCGGAGAGCGGCGGTGGCATCCACGCCGTGACCGACGAGGAGATCCTCGCCGCCTACCGCCTGCTGGCGTCGACCGAGGGGGTCTTCTGCGAGCCCGCGTCGGCTGCGTCGGTGGCCGGTCTCCTGAAGGTCGGCGTCCCCGCTGGGTCGACGGTGGTGTGCGTCCTGACCGGTCACGGCCTGAAGGACCCCGACACCGCCATCGGCCAGATCGCCACCCCCCGCACGGTCGAGCCGACCTACGCCGCCATCAGCGCCGAGCTCGGGCTCTGATCGACCCCCTGCCTGGCGGGGTGCCGGCGTCGCCTCGCCTCGGGCCCTGTTCGACAGGTGGCGGGTCGGCCGGTACCGTGGGTGCCTGTCCGGGGACGGAGTCTCCTCCGCTCCGGGGCGCAGCAACGCCGGGCCTGGTCGGATCCCGATCAGACGGTGGGGCGCCAGCCGCCAGCGCATCCGCTGGCGCACGCTCCGTTGCCCGGGACCGGACCGCTCCCAGTGCTGGCGAGGGGCCCGTTCCTGATCCGACGTGACCCCGCCCCGACTCCTGGTCCGGTCCCGACTCCCGATCCCCCGTCCCTTCTGCACGCCCCTTCCGGGGCGCCGGCCACCGGTCGGCCCGACGTTTCTGGACCCGCCCCCCGGGGCAGCAAGCGAGGTTGTCACATGAGCGGAGCGCCCGAACTCGAACGTTCCGTCCTCGAACGCAAAGAGCGCGGCGAGCTCCACGTCATCGCCGAGTCCCTGGGCCTCCGGCCCGGGACCAGGACCAAGAAGTCGGAGCTGATCGACCAGATCCTGCGTGCGACGGGCGTCGACGTGCCGGAGGCGGGCGCGGCCGACGGACGCACCGACGGCCAGCATGGCGCCGCCAACGGCGGCGGACCGGGCGGCGGCCGCGTGGTCGGCGAGGCGACCACAGCCGCCGGCGCGGTCGGGACCATGGTGGTCACACCCCCCGGCACCTCGACCGGCGCGTCCGACGCCGGCGCCGGTCCCCTGGGTGCGGACCCGCACGCCGCGGAGGGTCGGGCAGGCGGGCCCCGTGCGGCGGCCTCCGTCGCCGACGCGGATCTGCCCGACGGCGCCGCGCCGACCCTGACCGCCGCGCCCGCCCTCGAGTCCCGGGACCAGGGGGCCGCCCACGGCCCTGACGAGGCGGAC
>Ga0209048_10000530_pt1 | contig 40577 bp, 34 predicted proteins | sample FrelakmetCRP12CR_FD_187146 | JGI IMG/M metagenome (GOLD analysis project Ga0209048, IMG submission 187146) | Freshwater lake sediment microbial communities from the University of Notre Dame, USA, for methane emissions studies - CRP12 CR (SPAdes)... | ecosystem: Environmental > Aquatic >...
GCGAGATGGCCGCCCTGCCGGTCTGGATGTGGGCCGTGGCGCGCGCCGCGCCCGGGCGCCGCGCGCTTTCCGCCGCGGCCGCGCTGGCCGCAGCGCTCGGGCTCGGAACGACCGTCTTCGTCGCCTCGGGCCCGCACCCGCGCTCGACCGCGGCCTCGGCGGTCGCGAGCCTCGGGCGCCTCGCGCGTCCGGGCGACACGCTTCTCGCGGGACCCGGCTTCTACCTGCCGGCGCTTCTCGCGGCCGACCGAGGATTGCTCGCGGCTCGCGTCGTGCCGCTGCCGGCAGGCGACGCCCCCCACCCCGGATGGTTCGTGGCCTGGCCGCTGAAACCGGAAGACGTGGCCGGCGCGGTTGCCTCCGCCGACGCGACGCCTCCCGGCGCCCGCCTCTTCCTGCTCGTGCCTCCCGTCTATTCGCAGCCCGCCCTGATGGAGCCGCTCGGGTCTCGCGGCATTCTGAAGGAACTCGTGCGCCAGCCCGACGGGGTCCTCACTGTCTGGACGCCGCGGCCCTAGCCGTGACCCGTATTGGTGAGAGGTTGGCCTGCCAAGCCTGGCAGTGGCCGCAGGTACGGGGGCTAAGCCCTCAGCTCTTGCGCGCGATCGCGAGCAGCGACATCCCCGTGGACGGCGGGTTCTTCTCCTCCCGGCGCAGCAGCGGCAGCATCAGACGGAAGGCCGCGAGCTGGCCCGACGGAAGGACGCGCCGGCGCAGGATCTTTCCGTTGACGTACCAGCCCACGATGCCGGGGCGGTTCAGGAAGCGGCAGTCCTCGAGCGCGAAGCCGGCGGCGGTCACTTTCTGCTCCAGTTCCGCCTTCTCGTAACGCCGGAAGTGGTGGAGGTGCTCGTCGAGCGTTCCGTAGAGACGGGCGAGCGCCGGGACCACGAGCACGAGGCGCCCGCCCGCGGGCAACAGCGCGTGGAAATCCGCGAGCGTCGCCGCATCGTCCTCGATGTGCTCGAGCACGTTCAGGCACACCACGGTGTCGACACGCAAGGACCGGATCTCCTCGCGCTCCCCGGCGCCGAGCGGAAAGCGGTAGGAAGCGATGCGCACGCCCTCCTCGCCGCGGAACGTGCCCCGCAGGTACTCGAGAGCGACCGGGTCGAGGTCCGACGCGACGATGAGCTCGCGGCCCGTGAGTTGCCGCGTCATGTTGCCGAACCCCGCGCCGATCTCGAGCACGCGCGGGCCCAGCGCCGACCGGAAGCGGTCGGCGAGCCAGCGGTTGTAGGGCTCCAGCCGGCCCATCCGCGCGAGGGTGACGTGGCCGACGTTGCCGGGGTCCTCGGTCTCGCGCAGGGAGTGGCGCACGATCGTCCAGAGGGCCGAAAACGCGTCCTTCAGCCCTATCTTCTTGCCCTCGTCGTAGGTGCGCCCGTAATACGAGATCGGCACCTCGAAGATCCGATACCCGCGCCGGGCGACCTTGGCCGTGATCTCGGGCTCGATGCCGAAGCGCCTGGACTCGATCGTGATCGACTGGACGACCTCGCGGCGGAACATCTTGTAGCAGGTCTCCATGTCGGTCAGGTTCAGGTTGGTGAACATGTTCGACGCGAGTGTGAGCAGCCGGTTGCCGACCGTGTGCCAGAAATAGAGGACCCGCCGCGCGCCGCCGCCGAGAAAGCGGGAACCGTACACGACGTCCGCGTGGCCCTCGGCGATCGGCGCGAGAAGCTTCGCGTACTCGTTCGGGTCGTACTCGAGGTCGGCGTCCTGCACGACCACGACGTCGCCGAGAGCATGGCGGAATCCCACCGATACCGCGGCGCCCTTGCCCTGGTTGACCGGCTGCAGGAAGACCCGGATGCCGTCCTTGCCGTCGAACTCTCGCAGGATGTCCCGGGTGCCGTCGGTCGAGCCGTCGTCGACGATCAAGAGCTCCTTGTCGATCGGCACGTCGAGCACCCGGCGGACGATCTCCCGGATCGTCTTTGTCTCGTTGAAGACCGGCATCACCACGGAAAGCTTCACGACCCTCCCCCTTCTTCGGGCAGCTCGAAAAGATAGATCGAATACCCCACGCGGCCCGCCGGCCGGCCCCGCGCCGCGAGGTCGCGCCGCAGGGCTTCGAGGGCGTCAGCCACTTCCACCGCCCCATGGTAACGGTAGTACTCGGGCCCGAGAGCGAGGTGAAACGCCGAGATCGCCACCAGCCGGCCTCGCCGGACCGGTTCGGCGGCAAAATCCGGAACGCCCGTGCGGTACAGGACGTCGTCGCCGCCAAAGTAAACGACGGTCGGATCCGTCACGCCGCGGCGCTTCAACTCGTCCCCGAGGCGCGCGAGGTCGAGCCCCCAGTCCACGTTCGAGTCGGTCAGCAGGGCCCGGCCCTTCTCGGGCCCGCCCGCGAACGGATTGAAGTACGAGAGCTCGTGCGGGTGGATCCGCCAGAGCTCCCCCGCCGCGACGACGGGCAGAGCGCAGAGAGCGAGGACCGCGGGGCGCGCCAGCGGCACCGACGCCCGCGCGACGCGCTGGAAGAGGCCCGCCCCTGCCATCGCGATCAGCGGATACACCGGGAGCAGGTGGCGGATGCCGATGTTGTACGTCGTGCCGACCGATGCCAGGAACAGGACCGCGGCCGGCAAGAGGAAGAGGACGCCGTCCGCGCGCGCCGCCTTTCCGCCCGCGACGAGCCCGGCCAGCAGCAGCGCCGTCACCAGCAGGAACGCGAGCGAGCTCTTGGCCAGGTACGCGACGAAAAAGTAGGAGGGGAATCCTTCGACCGAGACCTTGCCGCCGAGGAAGTTCACGCCGCCGCCCACCGCATTCTGGCGCGCCACGGCCGCAAGCCCGCCGACGTAGTGCGCCAGCGGCGGCGATACGTTCACCAGGCCTTCGATGGCGGCCGAGAGCTTCGGGGCCCCGCGGCCGGCGACCATCTCGTGGATGACCTGGCGCTGCTGCCCTCGGTCCATCCGGCTCGTCACGGCCGCGTAAACGCCGACCACGACGACGAGGGCGACGGCGAGCGCGCCGGCCCACGCCCCGAGCGCGAGCCCGGCCGCGCGCCCGGGCCGTTGGTCCCGCCGGCTCCCGATGAGCGCCTGCAGCAGCAGGACGGGTACCAGATACACGCACGAGAACTTCGTCACGAGGGCGAGGCCGAGGATCGCGCCGGCCGCGATGACGCGCCCGGCCGAGGGCTGCCGCCACGCGCGGTCCCAGGCGAGCACCGTCGCGAGGAACGCCAGCGCCGCGCCGAGGTCCGTGTGGACGACGCCGGCGTGGGCCACGAGGTTCGGGTCGAGCGCGCACAACGCGAGCGCGAAGAGCGCCGCGCCGCCGCCGTACCGCGCGCGGGCGGCGAAGAACACGAGGGCGAGCAGCCCGGCGAACAAAGCCAGAAACGGGGCGCGCGCCGCCGCCGCGATGGCGTCGGGCGACACGGCGTTCTCGAACAGGAAAGCGTGCCCGAAGTCGGTGAAGCGCTGACCCATCGGGATCGCCTCGGGCGGCGCCGGCAGCGGCAGCGTCTTCAGGCCGAGCCCCGCGAGCGCCTTCATCAACGGCGGATGCTCGATGTTCACGATCGCCGTGCGGCGGAAAACCTCCAGGTACCCCGCGAGGATGTGGATCGGCTCGTCGGCCGAGAGCGCGTCGCGCCGCGTGTGGCCGCGCACGGCCGCGAGGGAGAGGACCGTGAGCAGGAGCGCCGCCGCCGGGACGATCCGCCGGCTCAAGACTTCGGGCCCGGGCCGAACGAGTGCCGGACGAGGGCGGTGAGGGCCGAGAACCCGTCCTTCAACCGGATCTTCTTGCCCTCCGCGCGCGACCGCCCGAAGTACGACACGGGAACCTCGAACACGCGGAAGCCGCCGCGCGCGACCTTGGCGGTGATCTCGGCATCGATCCCGAAACCCTTCGATTCGAGCACGAGCGAGGGCACGACGCGCCGGTGGAAGGCCTTGTAGCAGGTCGCCATGTCGGAGACGTTCAAGCCCGTGAAGACGTTGGAGATCAGCGTCAGCAGGTGGTTGCCCTGCTGGTGCCAGAAGTTCTGGACGCGGTGCTCGCCGCTGCCGGCAAACCGCGACCCGAAGACGACGTCGGCGCGGTCGGCCTCGATGGGCGCGAGCAGGCGCGGGTACTCCGACGGGTCGTACTCGAGGTCCGCGTCCTGGATGAGCAGGATGTCGCCGCGGGCCGCTTCCATCGCGGTGCGGACGGCCCGGCCCTTGCCCATGTTCTTCGGGTGCAGGATGACCCGCACGCCGTCCTTGCCGTCCCACGCCGCGAGCTTGTCGCGCGTGCCGTCGGTCGAGCCGTCGTCCACGACGACGATCTCCTTCTCGGTCCCCTCGCGCGCGACGAGCCGGAGGATCTCGTCGATCGTGCGGGCCTCGTTGTAGACGGGAATCAGGACGGAGAGCTTCACGGTCTGGCGTAATGATAAGCGAAGAGGATCCCGCATAATGGAGCGGATGCGGGTAGAGCGGCTGGCGTTTCTCTTCGGCGTCGTCGCCGCGATCGCCCTCGGGACGGCGCTGAGGCTCCACACGCGCGCCGAGGCCACCGCGGGGCCGCGCGTCCACCCGCTCGACTCGGACTCGGCGTACCACATGCGGCGCGCGCGCTTTGCGGCGGCGCACTTTCCGCGGACCATCCTCTTCGACCCGCTGATGAATTTCCCGGCGGGCGGCATCGCCATCTGGCCGCCCCTCTTCGACCTCGCCCTGGCGCTGCCCGCGCGGCTGGCGCACGGCGCGGCGGCCCCCGGCGACGCCGTCGAGCGCGGCGCGGCGTGGGTCCCGGTCGCCTTCGCCGCCGGCGCGATCGCGCTCGCGGGCCTGCTCGGGCGGCGCCTGTACGGTCCGGCCGCCGGAGTCGCGTGCGCGCTCTTTCTCGCGCTCTGCCCCGGCCACATCCTCTGGTCGCAGTACGCGCACACGGACCAGCACACGGCCGAGTCGTTCTGCGGCCTGCTCGTCCTGCTTCTCTTCGTGAAGAGTCGCGAGGACCCCGAGGCCCCGGGCGCGGCGGGGCGCGAAGCGGCCGCGGGCGCGGCGCTCGCCCTGGCCGTTCTCACGTGGCAGGGCGCGATCTACTGGGGCGCCGTCTTCGCGCTCTCCCTCGTTCTCGAAACGACCCTCGCGCGGCGCCCGACCCTGCGGGCCGCCGCATGGACCCTGGGACTGCCTGCCGCCATCACCGCGGCGGCGACGGCCGCCTGGCTTGACTGGCTCACGCCGCCGCTGACCTACGTCTCCTTCGGATTCTTCCAGCCGCTCTTTCTCGCGGCCCTCTGCGGGGGGACCGCGGCGATCGGTCTCGCGATCCGCGCCGCGCGCCGGGAGCTCGCGCGGGGCGAGCTCGCGGCCGGCCTCGCCGTCGTGGCGCTCTGCGCCGCGGCGACGCTTCCCTTCGCCGGCGGGCTTCTCGCCGGCCTCGTCAACGGCGTCGGCTACGTCGCCGGGACGACGCGCGAGGTGGCGGGCGCGGCCGGTTACGTGTCGTACCCGAAGGACTGGTTGAAGGGCATCTTCGAGACTCGGCCCCTGCTCGCGGACGGCCCGGGCCTCGCGCTGCGGCAGCTCTCCGTCGGGTTCTTCCTCGCTCCGCTGGCCGTCGTGGCGTGGGCGGCGCGGGCCCGGCGGGGTCTGCGTCCGGGCGTGCACCTCGCGCTGGCCGTCTGGGGCGCCGTCACGCTCTTTCTCGCGCTTTCGCAGAGGCTCAACGTCTACTATGCCGCCCCGCTGTGCGCCCTCGCGCTCGTCGAAGCCTCGCGCGCCGTCGCCGCCCGCGTCGGGCGGCCCGTCCTCGCGGTGGTCCTCGGCATCGCGCTCGCACTGCCGATGGCGCCGGGCCTGAAAGCGGAGCTCGCGACCGACCACTCCCCCGGCTCGGACTTCTTCGCAACGCTCGCCCGGATGCGCGCGGAGCTTCCGCGCGCGATCGACGCCTACGATCCGAAGCTCCTCGGCCCGCCGCCCTTTCCGGCGGCGCTCTCGGGCGCCTCGTCCGTTCTCGCGCCGTGGTCGCTCGGCCACTTCCTCCTCTACGAAGCCGAGCTTCCGGTCGTGGCGAACAACTTCGGCTACGGGTTTCTCGAATCGGTCCGCTTCTTTCTCGCCGACTCCGAAGAGGAGGCGCTCGCGATCGCGCGCCGCCACCGCGCCCGCTGGATCGTCGCGACCGACCTCGTCCCGCGAATGAACGACTACGCGTCGTACGTCGGCAAGCCGCCGTACCTCGCGCCGGGGCCCGACGGCCCTGCGCCGTCGCCCGCGTACTTCCGCACGATGCAGTCGCGGCTCTACGACTTCGGCGGCGCCGGCGCGCAGCTGACGGGCCAGACGATCCCGCCGCTGACGAAGATCCGCCTGCTCTTCCACTCGCAGAGCGCGATCCGGCGCGCGGGCCGGTGGATCCCGCGCTGGAGTGTCTTCGAGATCAGGGAGTAGGCGGCCCAAGCCGGCGCCAGACTCCGATCGCCATCCGGCGCTCTTCCGGCGTCGCCGCCTCGAGCACGACCGCGCCGAGCTCCTCGCGCCCGTCGTCCCGGCCCGAGAACGCGCCGAGCACCCCCGCGCGCCAAAGCCGACCGAAGTATGGCGGATCGGGAGGGCGCATCAGGAGGACGAGAAGCGGCGCGATACCGACGAGCACTGCCAGCGCCAGGGCCGGCCGCACCGGAGCGGCCGCGCGGCAGGCGGCAACGAGAGCGCAGAGAGTGATCGCGGCGGGCGGCAGAAGCGCGAGCGCCGGACCGGCGCCGGCGAGCGTGAGCAGGTTCGGCGCCACCCATCCGCGTGCGAGAAACCACCACGAGCCCGTCGCGGCCGGCCACGGCATCTCGAGAGGAAAGTGCGGCCACGCCGCGGTCAGCAGCGCATGGCCCAGGACCGAGAAGACCGTGGCCGCCACGAAGAGACCGCGCGACAGCGGACCCTCGAGCGCACGGGCGATCGGAAGCGCGGCGAAGAAGAGGCCGGGCAGCAGGTAGCGGCTGCCGAGGCTCCAGCCCCCGTGCCAGTTGGGATAGCCGCAGAGCGAGACGAAGAGGGCCGCGATGGCGCCGGCCACGCACCACCAGTCGGCGCGCGACTGGCGGCTCCTCCACCAGCGCGCGAGTCCCAGGAGGGACCAGAGCAGGAAGGGCGAAAAAAGCAGGACGCCGCGCGCCGGATCGAGCAGGTACGCCCTGGCGATCCGCAGGCTCGGCAGGCGAAAGCCAAAAGCGCCGCGCCGGGCAAGCTCCGCATACTCGGGCGCCGCCTCCTTTGCCGACGAGAGCGTCCACGGCGAGCCGAAGCACACGGCGTCGTAGCCGAGCAAGAGAGCCAACGGCACGGCGGCGCCGAGGCCGAACGCGACGAAACGCCGGCCCGAGCGACCCGCCAGAGCGCGCAGGCCGAGGACGAGAGCGACGGGCGCGACCGAGTACTCGGAGATCGCCGCCCACGCCGCGAGAAAACCCGCGAGGGCGGCCAGCCCCGCTCCCCCGCCCCGCGCTTCGGGGTCCTCGGCGCGGCGCAGGCGGTCCCAGGCAAGCAAGAGGAGCGCAGCCGTCCACGCATGGCTGAAGAACGAGCGTGCGTAGTAGAGAAACGGCGTGCCGAGCGCGACGGCCAGCGTCACGAGCGGGACGGCGGCCGGGGCCGCAGCCGATTCGGCCACGCGCGCGGCGAAGCGCCGCAGGGCCAGCACGCAGGCGAGAGACACGGTCAGCAGGCGCGTGAAATAGAAGATCGCGTTGGACGTCCCGGCGTCCGGAGCCGGCAGGGCGACCCGCAGCATGCGGTAGACCGGATACGCGGCGAAGGCCAGGCCCGGCGCCTTGTTCGAGTACAGCCGCCCGTCCGACTCCGACTTGTCTTCGTGGTCTCCGAGCAGCGCGACGGCCTGGTCGATCGAGAAGGTCTTCCACTCCGCCATCGCGACGACCGTCTGGAAGCGCGACAGCTCGTTCGGATTCGACCACGGCGGGAAAACGCCGGTGAAATAGCCGCACAGAAAGGCGAACGCGGCCAGGGAAAGGATCGTGGCTCGCCGCGCGAGGGCCGGGTCGGTCGTCATCGGGCGCGGCGGCCCTCGGACTGCCACCACGCCACCGTCTCCGCGAGACCCGGGTCGAAACCCGTGCGCGCCTCGAAGCCGAACGCCGCCTTCGCGCGCGACGTGTCCAGGCGCCGGCGCATCTGGCCGTTTGGGCGCGAGGTGTCCCACACGATCCTTCCCGCGTAGCCCGCCAGTGCGGCGATCTTCTGCGCGAGGTCGCGAATCGAAATCTCGAATCCCGTCCCGACGTTGACGGGCTCCGGCGCGTCGTAGCGCTCGGCGGCGAGCACGATCGCCTCCGCGGCGTCGGACGCGTGCAGGAACTCGCGCGTGGCCGAGCCGTCGCCCCAGAGGACGACCTCGGGCAGGCCCTTCTCCTTCGCTTCCGCAAAGCGGCGGATCATCGCGGGGATCACGTGGCTCGACTCGGGATCGAAGTTGTCGCCCGGCCCGTAGAGGTTGACCGGGATCAGGTAGATGCCCGAAAACCCGTATTCCTTCCGGTAGGCCTGCAGCTGCACGAGCAGCATCTTCTTGGCCAGGCCGTACGGGGCGTTGGTCTCCTCGGGATAGCCGTTCCACAGGTCCGCCTCGTGAAACGGGACGGGCGTTTCTCCCGGATAGGAGCACACCGTTCCGAGGCAGACGAACTTGCCGACGGCGGCCCGGCGCGCCGCCTCGATCAGGTGCAATCCCATGATCGCGTTGTCGTAGAAGAAGCGGCCGGGATGGAGACGGTTTGCCCCGATCCCGCCCACGGCGGCCGCGGCGTGCAGGATGACGTCGGGCCGCGCCTCGGCGAGGCAACGCCCGACCGCCTCCGCGTCGCGCAGGTCGTAGTCCTTCGAGCGTGGCGCGACGAGCGCCGCGGGGCTCTCGCGTTCGAGGCGCCGGACGAGATGGCGCCCGAAGAAACCGCCGCCCCCGGTGACGAGGACGCGGCGCTCCCGCCAGAAGCTCACGGCGGGCTCGCCGCGCGCCCGGCGGCCGCCTCGCGCGCCGCCAGAGCGAGGTCGGCGTCGGTCATCAGGTCTACGAGCGCGTCGAACCCGACCTTCGGCTGCCAGCCGAGGAGGGCGCGCGCCCGCGACGCATCGCCGCGCAGGTGCTCGACTTCGGTCGGCCGCAGGTACGCGGGATCGATCTCGACGAGCACGCGCCCGGTCCCGGCGTCCACGCCCTTCTCGTCGGATCCCCGGCCCCGCCAGGCGAGCGTCCACCCGGCGCGCCCGAAGGCCCGCTCGCAGAACTCGCGCACCGAGTGGCTCTCGCCCGTCGCCACGACGTAGTCGCGCGGCTCCGGTTCCTGCAGCATGCGCCACATCGCGTCGACGTAGTCCTTCGCGTAACCCCAGTCGCGCCGCGCCTCCAGGTTGCCGAGGTAGAGCCGGTCCTGCAACCCGTGCCGGATGCGCCCGACCGCGCGCGTGATCTTGCGCGAGGCGAACGTTTCGCCGCGGCGCGGGGACTCGTGGTTGAAGAGGATGCCGTTGACGGCGAAGAGGCCGTAGGCCTCGCGGTAGTTGACCGTCATCCAGAACGCGTAGACCTTCGCGGCCGCGTAGGGACTGCGCGGCGCGAACGGCGTCTCCTCGTTCTGCGGCACCTGGTGCGACCCGCCGTACATCTCCGACGACGAGGCCTGGTAGATTCGCGGCCGGATGTCGAGCTCCCGGATCGCCTCGAGCAGGCGCACGGACCCGAGGCCCGTGACCTCCCCGGTGTACTCGGGCGTGTCGAAAGAGACCTTGACGTGGCTCTGCGCGCCGAGGTTGTAGATCTCCGCGGGTTCCACCAGGCGCAGGGTGCGGTTGAGCGAAGACGCGTCGTTCAGGTCGCCGTAGTGGAGGATGAGGCGCCGGCCCGCCTCGTGCGGGTCCTGGTAGACGTGGTCGATCCGGCCGGTGTTGAACGAGGAGGAACGGCGGATCAGGCCGTGGACCTCGTAACCCTTCTCGAGCAGCAGCTCGGCGAGGTACGAGCCGTCCTGTCCGGTGATGCCCGTGATCAGGGCCTTCTTCACGGCCGCCCCCCGGCGCCTTCCAGCCGGTCGCGCCCGAGCCAGCGGTTCCACTTGAACTTGAGAAAGGCGATCCAGGCCATGCGCACGAGCAGCATCCCGTGGCTGACGAGGCGGACCTTCGACACGCCGGTCGTGCGCCGGGCGTAACGCACGGGCATGTCCACGATCGCCAGCTTCAGGCGCGCCGCGCCGAAGAGCAGGTCGAAGTCGCCGAACGGGTCGAAGTCGCCGAAGTACGCGCGGTTGGCGGCGATGCGCTCGTAGTCCCGACGGTACAGCACCTTGGTCCCGCACAGCGTGTCCTTCACGGGCTGGCCGAGGAGCCACGTGAATGCGAGGCTGAACCCCTTGTTGCCGCACAGGTTCAGGAACCGCATGGACTCCTCCTCCATCGGGTACACGAGACGCGAGCCGTTGACGAATGCGGCCCTTCCCTCGGCGAGCACCTCGACGAAGCGCGGCAGGTCCTCGGGCGCGACCGTCAGGTCCGCGTCGAGGATCATGACGATGTCCCCGGTCGCCGCGGCGAACCCCTTGCGCACCGCGTCGCCCTTGCCCAGACGCAGCATCCGGTCCGGATTCTCGCCGGCCGCGGCGCCGGCGTCGCGGGGCGTCTGGTGGAGGAGTCGGATGTCGCGGGAACCGCGGTGGCGCGCGATGGCCGCCTCGATGCGCTCGACGGTGCCGTCTGTCGAGTGGCCGTCCACGAAGAGGATCTCGGTGTGGCGCCCCATCTCCGGCGTGCGGTCGACAGCGTCATCCACGTTGCCCGCCTCGTTGCGGCAGGGAATGATCACCGAGACGCTCGGTGTCTCGACCGGGACCGGCCGCGGGGGTTCGGGCTCGGCGACGGCGTACTGGACGAGGCAGAAGTGCTTGAGGACCGGCACGCGGGGCGCGATCGCGTTCAGGACCCGCGACACGAGCGGCACGCGCGCCGGAAGAAGCAGTTCCCGGCCCCGGCCGGCCAGAACAAAGCCGCCGAGACCGAGGAGGTTCTCGAGGTCCTGCATGCCGAGCCAGTTCTGGTCGGGCTGCGGCATCTTCCAGCCGAGCCGCTCGGCCAGGCCGAGCGCGCCCTCCCAGAGAAAGTTGTAGTACGTGACGATGAGTTTGGTCTGTGGGTGGCAGACGGCGTGCAGGCCGCGCAGCGTCGCGTAGATGTCCTGCAGGTGGCCGACGAGGTCGCTCGCGACGACAGCGTCGAACGTGCGCCCCCCGAGCGCGAGCGCCTCGGCGTCCCCCGTTTCGAAGCGCAGGGACGGGTGCTTTGCGCGGGCGCGCTCGACCATCGCCGGGGCGAGGTCGAGACCGAGACTTCCTGCCGGGTCGGGTTTCAGCGCGGCGAGCAGGTCGCCCGTCCCGCAGCCGAGCTCGAGGACACGGGCGCCCGGCGCGACGAAGCGGCGACAGAGGGCTTCGATGGACCGGTGGTAGTACGCGCTGCCCGCCTTCCAGCGGTCGCGCTCGGCGGCGAGAGCGTCGAAGTAACTCGCGCGCCGCCGCTTCCGGTCGGCCGTCTCTTCGGCGAGACGCCGCGTCTTGCTGGGAGAGGGCGGCAGGCGCAATTCAGTCTCGAGCATCGTTTGAAGTCCAGACATGATCGCACTAACTGTAGACTTGCCTCAATGTCCCGGCGCGCGCGCGCGATATTGCCCGGCCTCGCCGTGGTGATCCTCTTCGCCCTGCCGCTCGCGCCCGAGATCGCGGGATCGCGCCGGCTCGTGTTCCGCGACGCGCAGGTGACGCACTGGCCCTGGCGCCGCGAGGCCGTCCGCGCGCTCGCGTCGGGCCGCGTGCCGTTCGTCGACGCCGCGGCCTCCGGCGGCCAGCCCCTGCTGGCCAACCCGAACGCCGTGCTCCTCTACCCGACGTTTCTGCTCGAGCGGGTCCTGGTACCCGAGGCGGCGTTCAACCTGCATTACCTGCTGCACGTGCTCTGGGCCTTCTTCGGGGCGCGGGCCCTGGCCCGCCGCTGCGGCCTCGGGGGTGGCGGGAGCCTCGTCGCGGCAGTCGCCTACGCGTTTTCCGGGATGATGCTCTCCTACGGCGGCGCCTTCATGAACTCGAGCGCGGCGGCCGCATGGCTGCCGTGGTGCGGCGCCGCGTTCCTGGACCTCGGGCGAGCCCGCGGGGGCGGGCCTCGACTGGCGGCCGCCGCGGCCGCGGGCCTCGCGCTCGGGCTCCAGCTGCTGGCGGGTGAACCGGCGATCTCGCTCATGACGCTCGCCCTCGGGGCCGTCCTGCTCGCCGCGACGGCTGCATCGGCTCCGCGCGGCGTACGCGCCGGGCGGCTCTTCGCCGGGCTTGCCGCCAGTGTCGGGGCGGGGGCGCTCGCGCTCGCCCTCGCCGCGCCCCTTCTCTGGCCGCTCGAGGCCGTCTTTTCGCTGACCTATCGCGGCCAGCACCTCTACTCGCAGCGTGCGTCGGGAGCGGCCGCCTTCTCGATCGCCCGAGCCCTCGAGTGGCTCCTGCCGCGGTTTGGCGGCAACCCGGACCTTCTCGGCGGCGGCGCCAACTGGCTGCAGTCGGCGCCGGGCGGCGATTTCGTCTACATCTGGTGCGTCAGCTTCGGCGTCGTGCCGCTGTTGCTCGTCGTTCTCGGCGCGCTGCGACGGGACTTCTGGGACCGGCGCAGCGCGGCGCTCTTCGGCGGCGGGCTCGTCGCCCTGCTCTTCGCCTTCGGGTTCTCGCTGCCCTTCTACCGGATGATCTTCGCGGTGGGATTCCTGCGACGCCTGCGCTACCCCATCAAGTTCTACCTGCTGACGACCGTCTGCGTCGCGCTGCTGGCAGGCCTTGCGGCCGAGTCCCTGGCCCGGCGCCGCGCCGGCCGCCGCGAGGCGACCGTGCTCGTAGCCGCCCTCGGGCTCTTCGCTGCGGCGTGGGCTCTGGCCGCGCCCGGAGGCGCGCTCGACCGTTGGGCGCTGCCGCTCGCGCAGCAAGTTTCCGGCGATGCGGCGCCATTTCTTACGGTGTTCCGCGGCCTCGTTCGGGGCGACGCGCTGCTCGGGGCGCTGGCGGTCGTCTGCCTCGCACTGCTTCTGCGCCCACGCCCTGCGGCGCCGCCCGATCGGTCGTGGGCCCTCGGATGGCTCGCGCTCGTCTCGGCCTTTCCGTGGGGCCTCCCCCTCTTCGTCTCGGCTCCGTCCCGGGATCTCGTTCGCCCCCCGGCTCTCGCCCGGCGGCTCGAGGGCCCCGGGCGGATCTACGTCTCGGCGCGGCTGCCCCGCTTCGATCCGTCGGCGCTGCGCACGAGCGAGGCCGAGGAGCTGCCCCGCTCGGGCCGGGTGTCGCGCATCCTCGTCGAGCAGCTCGTCGCGGCGACGGGCGCCCCCTTTGGCGCGCGCTACATCTTCGAGACGGACCCGGACGGGTCTTATGGATACTTCAACCGCCTGGCCGCCGAGGCTGCCGACGCCTCGACGCCGGCCGAGCGGGACCGCCTGCTCATCCTCTTCGGCGCGCGGTGGACCCTGGCGGAGGACGGCGAGGAGCACCCGCTCTTTCGCCCGGCCACCGGCATCGAGGTCGCGGGCAAACGCCTCGTCCTGTCCGAGATCGCGGAGCCCGTGCCGGAGCTGCGCTGGGCGGGCCGCGCCTGGCGGCGGCCCACGCTCTCGGCCACGCTCGATCTCGTGCGCTCGGAGCGCTTCGATCCGCGGCGCGACGTGGCCCTTCCCGGCAATGCCCCCGCCGACGCGGCCGGAGCTCCCGTTGCCGCGCGTGTCGAGGCGGAAGGGCTCGATGCCGGCGCGGCTTCGGCGACCGTGGAGGCCGAAGGGGACGGGCATCTCATCTTCTCCCGCACGTTCTTTCCGGCCTGGCGCGCGCTGCTGGACGGTCGGCCCGCGCCCGTTCTCGTGGCGAACGCCCGCGACCTCGCCGTCGCCGTGCCCGCCGGACGCCACCGCGTCGCGTTCGAGTACGACGCCGCGCCCTTTCGCCGCGGCGTGGCGTTTCAGGCCGCCGCTTTCCTCCTGGCCGCGGGGATCGCGATCGCGACCCGCCCCCGCTCAGGACGCGGGCGTCAGCCCGAGGTGAGAGAGCAAGTCGAGGTAGATGTCCGCCCGGCAGCCGTTTAGCGGGATCACACCCCAGGCGTAGTAGACCGACAGCGCCGCAAACACCGGGAACATCCACCGAAAAGCCTTCGTGTCGATGAGGTCCCGGTACCCCACGATCAGCGCGAAGGGCGCCATCGAGAGGAAGTACCGGCTCCAGTCCTCCGTCGAAAGGCAGAGGTGGAGGCCGAGCTCGAAGATGCTGTAGGAAAAGATCACCGGGAAGGGCTTCAGGCGCGCCGTCCCCACCGCGTAGACGAGGGCGAGCAGGATGTGAAATTCGACCTGGTGGTACAGGCCCTTCTCGAAGAGCACCGGCAGGAACCCGAACGGGAGGAATCGCGCGAGCTTTTCGCCGTGCGGCGTGAAATACGCGTAGAAGTCGCCGAATCGCGCCGCGCAGAAGAGGAAGTACCCGAAGAGGCCGCCCGGGATGAGCAGGAGCCATGGGATCGAGCGCCAGCGCCGGCGCGCGAGCAGCACGATGCCGAAGGCCGGCGCCAGCATGAGCCCCGAGATCCGGGTCAGCGCCGCCAGCGCCGCGGCCAGAGACGCCCGCCCCACCTTCGCCTTCTCGAAGGCCAGGACCGCCGCCAGCGTCGCCGCGATGTAGAGCGATTCCGTCGCGCCCGTCGAGCGGTAGAGCAGCCAGCGGGGCGGCAGGAAGAGGAACACGAGAGAGAGAAAGCCGGGCGACGGGAGCTTCCAGACGTCCCGCGCGAGGCGATAGAAGAGCTGCACCGCCACAGTCGCCGCGAGGATCGAGACGACGAGCAGGGCCCGTTCGTAGCCCACGAAGGCGAACGCGCGGACAGAGAGCGGGTAGAACGGCAGGTAGCTCGCGAAGAACCGGACGTTGTAGACGTAGGCGAGCAGCGGGTTGTCCGGCCGAATCTCGTAGAGGGTCCGCGCGACGGTCAGGTAGTTGGGCCCGTCCCAGAAGCGGTAGACCGGCGCCATGTCGCGCAGGAACGGCAGGTAGACGAGAAACGAGCCGCCGACCGACGCGAGCGCGAGCCAGATCTCGGGACGGACCTCGGCGCGCGCCTTCACGCCGCCATTATGCCGGACGAGGGGCGGGAACCGAGGCGGCGCACTTCCCAGAGCAACCAGAGCAGAAGGCTCCACCAGATGCCGTGCCAGCCGGGAAGGTGCGGGAGCGCAAGAGCGAGCCCGTCGGGTGAGCCGAGAAAGAAGCTCGCGACCACGACCGTGTACACCGCGTAACCCGCGCCGCCGAAGAGCGCGCCGAGAGCGACCGGCCACACGAAGTAGTACTCGCAGACGCCGGGCACCAGGAGCAGCATCACGAGAAAGAGGAGCAGGCACGCGCGCGGCAACTCCACGCGGCGCAGGAGCACGAGGGCCGCTCCGACGCCCGAGAGGAAGACGGCCGTCGGCAGCCACGCCGGGGCGCCGGGGATCGCGCGCAGCATCGCCACACCGTAGTCCTCCGCGAGGCTCCGGTAGCCGATCACGTTCGCGCGGATGCCGGGCCAGGAGCGCCAGTACGGCAGGAACGCGGCGCCGAAAGCGGCGTAGGGCACGAGCGTCGCGACGGGCCCGAGGCCCCGGCGGCCGGGGCGCGCGAGGAAGAGCGGCGGAAAGAAGAGGGCCACGTGCTTGACGAGGATCGACGCCGAGAGCGCCGCCGCGGCGTGCGCCCGCGAGACGGCCGGCCGCCCGGCGCACCACACCGCGACGAGCAGAAAAAGGATCGCCAGGTTGTCGAATTGGAGGTGGAAGCTCGTGACGAAGATCGAGACCGGGTTGGCGAAAAAGAGCAGCGCGGCGGCCGCGCCTTTCCTCCCGCCGCCGGCGAGGCGGTGGAGGACGAGGGCCGTCGCGGCGTCCACGGCGGTGAGAAAGGCGCCCACCGCGGCGCCGAAGGAGCAGCCGAGGCGCGAGGCGAGTCCGTCGAGGCCGGCGAGCAGGTGCGCCCAGAGAGGCGAATAGTTGTAGCGGACCGCCTCCCCGTAAAGATCGCCGCCGGCGCGCAGGATCGCGACGACCTGCCCGTAGGATCCGACGTCGTAGTTGCCCGAGAACTGCAGCAGGAACCCGACGCGCAGGGCGAGCGCGCCGAGAAAGCCCGCCGCGAAGACCGCCCGCGTCCGGATCAAGCGCCGCCCGGCTCGGGCGGCCAGCCCGTCGTCACGAAGCCGCCGCGGCCGCGAAGGGTCGCCTTCGTGATCTCGCGCTCAGGCACGCGGTCGCGCCGCGCGAGGGCCTCGCGGGCCAGTTCCGAAAGCAGCACGAAGGCGACGCCGTCCTCGCGCCAGTCGTCGAGGATGCCGGCGAAGAGCTCCGCCTTCGAGCGGCCCTCGACCTCGGTATGGATCGTGTGCACCTCGGTGCCGCGCACGCAACCGCGGAAAAAAGCCCTCTGTGCCGCGTCGCCGGCGAGCTCGGGCCAGGCCAGCGTCTCGTCGAGTGTCGGCAGCGTCGTCGGGATCTCCAGCGTGCGGAAGGTCCGCCCCTCCGCGCGCGGGAAGAACGGCTCGCCGCCGCGCGTGTCCGAGGTGTGCAGGAGCGCGCGCTCCTCCTGGATCTCGAGCGATCGGGCGTTGACGGTCCAGCCGGGAGCGGCGCTCGCGCGCGCCGGCGCCCCGAGGATGCGCTGGTACTCGGCGTGCGCCGCGCCGTAGTCGCGGGCGATCTCGTCTCGCGTCATCCGGTCCAGGCGGTCGTGCCAGCCGACATGGTCCCACCCGTGAACGCCCGTGTCGTGGCCGGCGCGGGCCGCGGCGCGCACCGCGTCCTCGCACCGCGCGCCGATCATGGGCGCCGGCAGGAGCGTTCCGGACAGGGCCGTCCGCCAGCCGTACAGGGAGGGCGCGCGCGAGCGGATCATCTTCTTCAAGAATCCCTTGCGGGTGAAGATCCGCCGCACGGCCAGGCCCGAGCGGTCGGGCCCGAGCGTGAAGAAGAATGTCGCCCGGATGCCGCGCGCGGCGAAAATGTCGACGAGGCGCGGCACCCCCTCCCGAGTCCCCTCGAAGGTGTCGCAGTCGACCTTGAGGGCGACGCGACGGGAGGTCATGGCGCCGGCCGGCGGCTCTGGAGGTAGAAGTCGAGCGTCCTGCGAATGCCGTCCGAGAGCGCCACTCTGGGCTCCCAGCCGAGATGCCGCCGCGCCCGCTCGATCGACGGGACGCGCGTGAGGATGTCCTGGTATCCCGCGCCGTAGTACTCCCCCGACGAGACCTCGACGAGGCGCGCCTTGCGGCCGGCCTCCTCGAAGCCCGGGTACGAGCCGACCGCCCCGATCATGCGCTCGGCGAGCTCGCGGATGGAGAGGTCGTTGGCGGGATTACCGATGTTGAAGATGCCGCCGTCGGCCGCCCCCTTCCGGTTCTCGAGGATCGCCATCAGGGCGTCGATGCCGTCGGAGATGTAGGTGAAGGAGCGCCGTTGCGTCCCGCCGTCCACGAGCTTGATCGGCTCGCCGTAGAGGATGTTGTGCAGGAACTGCGTGAGCACGCGGCTCGAGCCCTCCTTGGGCGAGTCGATGTCGTCGAGATGGGGCCCGAACCAGTTGAACGGACGGAAGAGCGTGAACTGCAGCCCCTTCGTGCCGTAGGCCCAGATCACGCGGTCGAGCAGCTGCTTGCTGCACGAATAGATCCAGCGCTGCTTCTGGATCGGGCCGTACACGAGGGGCGAGGTGTCCTCGTCGAACTCGGGGTCGGGGCACATCCCGTAGACCTCGGACGTCGACGGGAAGACGACGCGCTTGCCGTAGCGCACGGCCTGCTTGACGATGCGCAGGTTCTCCTCGAAATCGAGCTCGAAGACCGCCAGCGGGTCCTTCACGTAGGCCGCCGGCGTCGCGATCGCGACGAGCGGCAGGACGACGTCGCACTTCTTGACCTGGTACTCGATCCACTCCTTGTTGATCGCGATGTCGCCCTCGAGATAGGTGAATCGCGGGTTGTCGAGAAACGGCGCGATCTTGTCCGACCCGATGTCGAGGCCGGACACGTGCCAGTCGGTCGTCTGCAGGATGCGCTCGGTGAGCGCGTTGCCGATGAAACCGTTGACCCCGAGAATGAGGACCCGCATCACCGCCCCCTCCTGGCCAGAAATTGCGCCGCGTCTTCTTCGGGGCCTCCCTCGGGCTGGAGCGTGAGCAGCTCGACGTAGCGATCGTCGCCGCACGCCACGAAGAGGCGCGCCTCCTCCGCGCGGACCTGGCCCGGAAACGTGTCGTGCGCCGCCAGGCCCGGCAGCCGGGAGCGCCACACGAAGGTCTTCGCTCCGAACACGTCGGTGAACGCGCCCGGGTAGGGATGCGTCACGGCGCGGACGAGATCGTGGACTTGCTTCGCCGGCCGGGTCCAGTCGATGCGCCCGTCATCCGGGCGCCGCTGGCCGAAGCGCGTGGCCGCCGCTTCGTCCTGCGGGACCGTCCGGGCCCGTCCGGCTTTCAGCTCGTCGAGCCGGCGCGCGAGGACCGTCACGGCGGCGGCCGTCACCCGCCGCTGGACGTCGATCGCCGTGTCGTCCCCCCCGATCGGCACGGCCTCCTGGTCGACGATCGGCCCGCGGTCCGCCCGGTCCGTCATCGCGTGAAGGGTCGCCCCCGTCCGCGTCTCGCCCTTCAGGACCGCCCAGTTGACGGGGGCGCGGCCCCTGAACTTCGGGAGGAGGGACCCGTGGATGTTCCACGCGCCGAGCGGGGGCACCGCGAGCATCTCCTCGGGCAGGACGCGCCGGTAGTAGAAGGAGAAGATCAGGTCGGGCCTCGACGAGCGCACGCGCGCGATCGCCTGCGGGTCGAGCGGGTTCTCCATGACGACCGGCTCGATCCCCCGCGATCGGGCGAGCTCCGCCACGCTCGGAAACCACGCCTTCTCCTCGGCAGCGTCGCGGTGGGTGGCGACGAGGACGACCTGCTCGCCGCGGTCGAGCAGGTACTTCAGGCACGCGTGGCCGGTGTCGGAGTAGGCGAAGACGGCGATGCGGGTCATCGGGAGCGTCCGGGGTCGAGGGTCGAGTGTCGAGCGTGGTGCGACGCCGGCTCCGCGCCGAGGCCGTAGGTGTGGCGGACGCGGAAGCGGGGACGGCCCCGGACCTGCTGGTAGATCCGCCCGACGTACTCGCCGACGAGGCCGAGGCCCGCCATGGCGATGCCGAGCAGCGTGAAGAGAATGGCGAAAAGGGTGAAAACGCCCTCGACCTCCGCGCCGTGCACGAGTCGCCGGACGAAGAGGAAGAGGCCGAACGCGATCCCGCCGAACGCAACGACGGTCCCGAGCAGGCCGAAGACCTGGAGCGGCACGACCGAGAACCCGGTCATCAGGTCGAAGTTCAGGCGGACCAGGCGGTAGAGCGAGTACGCGGACTCGCCGTGCCGCCGCGGCGCGTGCTCGACCGGAATCTCGGCCGGCCGGCGCGCGAAGCTCTGGGCGAGCGCCGGGATGAAGGTCGAGGACTCGTCGCAGCGGTTGATCTCCTCGACGACGTCGCGCGAGTAAGCCCGCAGCATGCAGCCGAAGTCGGTGATCCGCATCCGCGTGATCATCACGGTCACCCGGTTGACAAGCAGCGACGCGGCGCGTCGCAGGAAGGAGTCCTGCCGGTCCTGCCGCACGCCGCCGACGACGTCGTATCCCTCGCCGACCTTCGCGAGAAGCTTCGGAATCTCCTCGGGCGGGTTCTGCAGGTCGGCGTCGAGCGTGACGACGACGTCGCCCGACACGGTCCCGAACGCCGCGAGGATGGCCTGGTGCTGACCGAAATTGCGCGCGAGCTCGAGCACGCGGACCCGGTCCGGGTGCGCGGCGGCGGCCTGCTTGAGCAGGGCGAGCGACCCGTCGCGGCTGCCGTCGTCCACGAAGACGAGCTCGTAGGGCTCCCCCGTCGCTTCCATGACGGCGCCGAGCCGTCGCAGGAGCTCGGGCAGGTTGCCCTGCTCGTTGTAGACGGGGACGACGATCGAGGCCTTCACCGCCGGAACTCCTCGAGGACCCCGCCGACGGCCGCGATCGCGTCGTCCTGGTCCGCGTCCGAGAGGCCCGGGAAGAGCGGGAGCGAGACGATCCGCTCCGAGACGAAGTGCGCCTCCGGATAGTCCGCGGGCGCCCAGCCGAAGCGGCCGGCGTAGTACGAGAACTCGTGGGCGGCCGTGTAGTGCAGGCCCGTGCCGATGTTGCGACGCTTCAACTCCTCCATGAAGCGGTCGCGCGAGATCGTGAGCCGGTCCACGTCGACGAGCGGCGTGTACAGGTGCCAGGCGTGGCGGGCCGGGTACGGAACGCGCGCGGGCAGGATGAGCCCCGCCGTGTCCGCAAACGCCGCGTCGTAGCGGGCGGCCTGGCGCGTCCGCTCCGCGATGAAGCCGTCGAGGCGCTTCAACTGGTGGAGACCGAGCGCCGCCTGGATGTCCATCATGTTGGACTTGAACCCCGGAATGGCCACGTCGTAGCGCGGGCTGCCCTCCTTCGAGAAGCGTTTCGACGCCTCGCGGTCCATGCCGTGGAACTTCAAGAGCGAGGCGCGCTCGAAGACCCCCTCGTCCTCGGTCACGATCATCCCGCCCTCGCCCGTCGTCATGTTCTTGTTCGGGTGGAAGGAAAACACCGAGGTCGTCGGGAAGGAGCCGATGCGCCGCCCCCGGTATTCGGTCCCCACGGCGTGGGCCGCGTCCTCGAGGACGGCGAGACCGCGCGAGGCGGCGAGCGCGAGCAGCGGGTCGAGGTCCACGGGCTGCCCGACGTAGTGCACCGGGACGATCGCCTTCGTGCGCGGCGTCAGCCGCGCCTCGACCGCCTCGACCCGCATCTGCAGCGTCGCGGCGTCGATGTCGACGAGGACCGGGACGGCGCCGCAGTGGACGATCGTGTTGAGCGTCGCGACGAAGGTCATGGGCGTCGTGACGACCTCGTCGCCCGGGCCGACCCCGAGCGCGAGCAGGGCCGCGTGGAGCCCGGCCGTCGCCGAGGAGACCGGCACCGCGAAACGCCCGCCGACGTACTCGAGAAACGCCGCCGCGAACCGCTCGGTCTTCGGGCCGGTCGTGAGCCAGCCCGAGCGCAGCGTGTCCACCACCTCCTGGATCTCCTCCTCGCCGAGGCTCGGACGGGCGAAGGGCAGGAAGGAAGAGCGCATGCGGCGCGGAGAGTTTACCTGCATGCCGGCCATCAATCCTTCCAACGGATCCCCCCGGAGAAGCTCCAGCGGCGGGCCGGGCTCCAGACGCCCGTTCCCGGCCGATCGGCCTCGATCTCGAAGCGCAGCACGTCGCGCCGGTAGTCGTAGGGGGCGCCGTCGCGCGCGTGCACCGCGGCGTCGAGCGCGTAGAGCCCCGGCGCGAGGTCGAGGGCGGGGATTTCGAGGGTGACCCGCGCGTCGCCCGCGAACCGGTCGGAGAGGTACCCCTCGAGCGCCGTGTTCGTGCCGAAGACGGCCGAGCCCGCGACCGTGGAGATCTGCACGCCGAAAACGAAGTCGGTGATCATTTCGGGAGCCCGCGCGACGATCTCGACGGTCGCCGTCTCCCCCGACCGCAGGCGCCCGACCGGCCGCCCCTCCCGGTCGAGCAGGCGCACGAGCTCGATCGAGGCGACCCCCGAGCCGACCCGCCCCCCGGCGCCCGCGCCCCGCACCCGGCGCTCGCCCTCCTCGGCCGCGACCCGCTCGCGGTACCGCGCGATGACCTCGCCCGACGGGCCGTCGGCCGCGAGCCGCCCGTGCTCGAGCCAGATGGCGCGGCGGCAGCGGTCGGCGACGAGCGTCAGGTCGTGCGACACGAACACCAGCGTCTTTCCGGCCCGCTCGAACTCCGAGAACTTCTCGAGCGCCCGGTGCGCGAAGGCCTCGTCGCCGACGGCGAGGACCTCGTCGACGAGAAGCACGTCGGGGTCGCTGTGGGCGGCGATCGCAAAGCCGAGCCGGACGGCCATGCCCGAGGAATACGTCTTGACGGGGGCGTCCAGGAACTCCTCGACGCCCGCAAAGCGCACGACCGCGTCGAACCGCGCGGCGATCTCCTTCTTCGTCAGGCCGAGGAGCAGCCCCGTGATCTCGATGTTCTCGCGGCCCGAGATCTCGGGGTGAAAGCCCGCGCCGAGCTCGAGCAGGGCGGCCAGCCGGCCCCGCACGGCGACAGACCCTCGCGTCGGGCGCATGATCCCGGCGAGCAGCTTCAACAGCGTGGACTTCCCGGACCCGTTGGCCCCGACGACGCCGAGGGTCTCGCCCGGCGCGACGGTGAAAGAGACGTCGTCGAGAGCGACGAGGCCGCCCTCGCCCGTCCGGCCCCGGCCGCCGCCGAGAAGCGCCGACTTCAGCGTGCCGTGAGCGCGCCGCGCGTACCGCCGGTAAACCTTGGCGGCGCCGCGGACGGCGATCGCGGGCTCGGGCGCGCTCAGGCTTCCTCCGCCAGCGAATCGCGCAGGCGCTCGAAGACCGCGCCTCCGATGGCAAGGGCGGCGGCCGCCGTGCCCCCCATCCACGCCCAGTCCGCCGCCGCCACGGGCCGGAAGAAGAACAGCGTGTCGTGGAGCCCCGAGAAGAAGCTGGCGAAGGGGTTGGCTTTCAACAGCCACCGCCAGCGCTCGGGGACCGCCTCGACCGGGTAGAGCACGGGAGTCACGAAGAAGGAAAGCGTCAGCAGGTTCGCGACCACGTCGCGCACGTCGCCGAAGTGGACGGCCAGCGCCGAGAGACCGAGCGCCGCCCCGAAGACCGCGAGGCACAGGAGCGCGAGGACCAGAGGGAACTCCAGCACCGCGGCGCCCGGATGCACGCTCCCCCGGGCGGCCGCGACGGCGAGGGCGGCCGCGAGAACCGGCAGCGCGAGCGCGAGATGCGCCAGGCGCGCCCCCACGGCGGCCGCCGGAAAGACCTCGGGCGAGACCGTCGTCTTGCGCAGCAGCGGGCCGTTCACGCGGAAGGCCTCGACGGCGTCGGTCAGCGCCGCCGACGCGAAGCCCCAGACGAGCACGCCGCCGAAGAGGAAGAGTGCGTACGGGCGCACGTCCGCGCGCGGGGCGAAGACGAGGCGGAAGACCGTCGCGTAGACGAGAAGCAGAAGCAGCGGATTCAGGAACGACCAGAGAAATCCGAGCGCGCCGCCGCGGTAACGCGCGGTGAGCTCGCGGCGCACCAGGGCGACCACGAGAGCGCGGTGCGCCCAGGCGCGGCGGAGGGGGGCGAAGAAACTCACAGTCCGTGGTCTGTCGTCTGTAGTCTGTTGTTCATAGACAGGAGGCGGGCGTCGCCGCCCTGTCGGGTATTCTCGCACCGTGTCGCCCGACGCGTCCTCCGCACCCGCCGTGTCCTGCCGGGCGCTCCGAAAGGTCTACCCCGGCGCCGAGCCCGTCGTCGCCCTCGAGAGCCTCGACCTCGAGGTCGCGGCCGGCGAGTCTCTCGCCCTCGTCGGGGAATCGGGAAGCGGCAAGTCGACGCTGCTCCACCTCGTCGGAGGCATCGACCGGCCGACCTCCGGGGAAATCCGCGTCGCGGGCCGCTCGATCGCCTCGCTCGCCGAGCGCGAGCTCGTTCTCTACCGGCGCCGCGACGTGGGGATGGTCTTTCAGTTCTTCAACCTCCTCCCCCACCTGACGGTGCTCGAGAACGTCGAGCTGCCGCGCCGGCTCGACGGCGGTCCGGACGCCGCCGAACGCGCCGCCCGCCTGCTCGAGCGTGTCGGTCTCGGCCGGCGCGGCGCCGCGCATCCCTACGAGCTCTCCGGAGGCGAGATGCAGCGCGTCGCGATCGCGCGGGCGCTCGCGACCGGCGCGCGGCTTCTGCTCGCGGACGAGCCCACCGGCAATCTCGACAGCCGCAACGGCGAGGAAGTCCTCGGGCTGCTCGACGAGATCCGGCGCGAGCGCGGGGTCACGCTGCTGCTCGCGACGCATTCGGCGGCCGCGGCCGCGAGGGCGGACAGGACGGTCGCGATGAAAGACGGGAGATTGAGTCGATAGACGCATGAACGGCTTTCCTCTCGTCTTCCGCGCTTTGATCACCGGCCCGGCGCGCCGTCATCCGGTGCGCATTCTCCTTCCGATCCTCGGTGTCGCGATCGGAGTGGCGGCCGTGGCCGCGATCCACCATGCCAACCGGAGCGTCACGGCCTCGTTCGAAAACGCCGCCGCGTCCATCGCGGGCAGAAGCGACTTCGTCGTGACCGGCGTGACCGGCGTGCCCGTCGCACAGCTGGCCGCGCTCGGATTTCTCTGGAAGATCGGCTCGTTTGCGCCCGCGGTGACCGGGCCGGCCGTCCTCGAGGAAGGCCCGCGCGAGGGCGAGCACGAAGTCGCCCAGGTGCTCGGCATCGACTGGGGCGGCGACGGGGCCGTGCGGGAGGTCCGCCTCGTCGCGCCCGCCGGCCCGGGAGCGCGGACGGCGCTCGCCCGGCCGGGCTCGGTCTTCGTGTCGGCCCCCTTCGCCGCGCGCCATGACCTCGCGCCGGGCTCGACGCTCGCGGTCGTGGCGGGAGGCCAACGGCGCCGCGTTGCGATCGGGGGAATCCTGGAGCTGTCCGGAGTCGCGCGCGCCTCGGGCGGCGACATCCTCCTGACCGACGTCTTCACGGCGCAGGAGCTGCTCGGGAAAAAGGGCCTCGTGGACCGCGTGGACATCGTGCTCGATCCGGGCGTGTCTCGGAAAGACGCCGCGCGCGAGATCGCCCTCCACCTTCCGGCCGGGCTCTCGCTCGAGCCGCCGGGACGCGCAGCCGAAACCGCCGGCCGGATGGTCCGCGCTTTCCGCTTCAATCTGAACGCGCTCGGGTCGCTGACCCTTCTCGTCGGCATCTTCCTGATCACCAACGCGGTCTCGATCGCCGTGCTCCGCAGGCGGCCCGAAATCGCGACGCTGCGGGCGATCGGCGCCCCGAGGACGGTGATCTTCGCCGCTTTCCTGGCGGAAGGCCTCGCCATCGGCGTGGCCGGGACGCTCGGCGGAGAGGTCCTCGGCTTCTTCGTGTCCCGCGCCGCCCTCTCGGCCGTCGGCGGGACCGTGTCCAGCATCTACCTGCCCACCGCGCGCATCGCGGGGGCCGCATACGGGGGCGCCGTGGCGCTTTCCGCGGCCGTCGGCCTCGCGGCCGCCGTCGCCGCGACGCTCTTGCCGGCGATCGAGGCCACGCGTGTCGCGCCCTCGCCCGCGATGCGGCCGGGCTCGATCGAGGGCGTGGCCCGGCGCCGGCTCCGGCCCCGCGCGCTCGCCGCCGTGGCGGCCCTGGGCGGCGCCTGGGCTCTGTCGCGGGGCGGGCCCGTCGACGGCTTTCCCCTCTTCGGGTTCGCCGCGGTCGGGCTCGTGGTCGTCGCCCTCGGCCTCGCGGCGCCGTTGCTCGTGAGGCTCGGGGCGAAAGGACCGGGCCGGCTGCTCGCCGGCGCGGTCGGCGTCGAGGGCCGTCTCGCGGCAGGTTTCTTCGGCGGCGGGCTCGCTCGCAACGGGATCGCGGTGACGGCGCTCGCGATGGCGCTCGGCATGACGCTCGCGATGATCGTCACGGTCGCCTCCATTCGGGAGACCGTGCGCGTGTGGGTCGAGTCCACCCTGCGCTCGGACCTGTGGGTCAAGGCGGACGCGGGTGGGCGTTCCGGCGTGGTCGGCGACCTCGCTCCAGAGATCGTCCCCTTCCTCGAGCGCTTCGAGGGCGTCGCGGCGGTGGATCCCTTCCGCGCGCGCGAGGTCCTCGACGCGGCGGCGCGCCCGTTCACCCTCGGCTCCGGAGACTTCCGGGTCGTGGCCCGCGTGGGCGGATTGCCGCTTCTCGACGGGGCCGATCCCCGCCCGGTCGCGCTCGCGGCGCGGGAACGCGGCGAGGTTCTCGTCTCGGAGCCCTTTGCGCGCCGCTACCGCGCGGCCGCCGGGAGCACGGTCTCGGTGCCCACGCCCACGGGCCCGCGCCCCTTCCGCGTGGCCGGCGTCTACCGGGACTACTCGAACGACCGCGGAACGGTGGTCATGGACCGCGCGCTCTACCTCGGGATCTTCGGCGACGCGCGTGTCACGAGCGTCGCGGTCCTGGCGGCCCCGGGCGTCGACCCGACCGCGCTCCGGCGGCGGATCCTCGCCGCCGCGCAGGGCCGGTTCGCGATTTCGGTCTCCACGAACCGGGAACTGCGCCGCGAGGCGCTCGCGATCTTCGACCGGACCTTCGCCGTGACCCGGGCGCTCGAGGCGATCGCGATCGGCGTCGCGGTCCTCGGCATCGCCAACGCGCTCGCCGCGTCGGCCGTCGAGCGCCGCCGCGCGTTCGGCCTGCTGCGCGCCATCGGCGCGGCCGGCGGGCAGATCCGCCGCGCCACGCTCTACGAGGCCGTGCTCACCGGCCTCGTCGGCACGGCGGCGGCGGCGGCGGCGGGAGCGGCCTTTGCGTGGCTGCTCCTCGGCGTCATCAACCCGCAGTCTTTCGGCTGGACGGTGGCCCTGCGCGTGCCGTGGGCGACGCTCGCCGAGGCCTCTGGCCTCGTGCTCGCGGCGTCGTTTCTGGCCGGCGTCGTGCCCGGCCGGATCGCCGCCGCCGTCAACCCGGCCGCGGCGCTGGCGGAAGAATGAGGAAGGAGATTTCGGATTTCGGATTTCGAATTTCGGATTCGGCGCGGCGATTCGCCCTCGTCGCCGCGATGGCGCTCACCACCATTCCGCCGGCGCCGATCCAGTTCCCGCGTGACCATGGGGCGCATCCGGAGGCGGCGATCGAGTGGTGGTATTACACCGGGCACCTCGAGGCCCCGGGAGGCAAGGCCTACGGGTTTCAGCTCACGTTTTTTCGCGCGCGGGACCTTCACCTCGCCCACTTCGCGTGGACGGACGTTTCGCGGGGCAAGTTTCTTTACGACGAGAAGACCCATCTCGGCCTTCCCGGCATCGCGGGCGCATCCACGGCGGGCCTCGACGTCACGAACGAGGATTGGTCGGTGCGCGAGGAAAAGGGCGCCGTGCTTCTGACGGCCGGGCGCCGCGACCTGGGTGATCTCGCGCTGACGCTCACACCCTCGAAGCCGCCCGTTCTCCACGGCGGCGACGGGCTCTCGAAGAAGGGGCCCGGCGAGAACGAGTACTCGCGCTACGTCTCCATCACTCGGTTTGCCGCCGCCGGGACACTCTCGCGCGCGGGCTCCGTCACGCGCCTCTCGGGCACCGCCTGGTTCGATCACGAGTGGGGCCCCGGAGCTCTGCCGGCGGGGGCGACGGGGTGGGACTGGTTCGCCCTCCAACTCTCCGACGGCTCGGAGCTGATGCTCTACCGGCTGCGCCTGGCCGGCGGCGCGGCCTCGCCCTTCTCGGCTGGCACATTCGTCCCGGCGAGCGGCCCGCCCCGCGCGATGGCCTGGAGCGACGTCACGCTCGCGCCGCGCTCGACCTGGACGTCGCCCCGCTCGAAGGCGACGTATCCCGCCGTCTGGTCGCTCTCCGTGCGCTCGCTCGGCCTCGAGACGACGATCACGCCGCTCGTTTCCGACCAGGAGCTCGTCACCGAGAAATCCACCGGCGTGACCTACTGGGAAGGCGCCTGCCGCGTCGAAGGGACGAAGGCCGGCCGCCCCATCGGCGGCCGAGCCTACGTCGAACTCACCGGCTACGCAGGTCGCGACGTTCCTGGATCCCTCCCGCCCTGACCGTCGCCGCCGCTGCGCGCCGCTCGACCAGGTTTACGGAATAGGCGTCGGCTCGGGCGGCGGCGGGTTGTCGGTCGGCTTGGAGCCCTTGCCCTTGGCGCGGGTCTCCAGGGTCACGATGAAATTGGCCGCCTGGTCGAGGCGGCGGTACACGTAGGGAAAGTCGATGTTGTAGTAGGTCCGCTGGCCCTTGTTGAGATAGCCCCACTTCGTGCCGTTCGAGCCGGCGGCGACGACGTTGCCCTCTGCGTCGAAGACGACGACGGCGACCCCGACCTCTTCATCCGTCTCCGAGTTGTTGTCGATCCGCACCCGGACATTGGCGCTCGACTTGCGCAGCGGGGTGCCCTTCAACACGCTCCCGAGGTCGAACACCACCTGGCCCACCTCGACGTTTTCGGTCCCGACCTCGATGTTCTGCACGCCGCCGACCGGCTGCCAGGGGAACTTCCTGGTCGCCACCTGCGCCGACGCCGGAGCGACCAGGGCGGCGGCGAGCGCAACCGCCAGGAACAATTGCCGAATTCTCATTCCCACCTCCACGACAAAAAAAACGTACGGTGACCCCGGCGCCGGGACGCCCCGGGCGGGATCTTCAGCAGTGTAGCAGGGTGGTTGGAGGTCCCGGCCTAGGATTTCGGGGCGAGCCGGCTCTTGCGAAAGCCGTAGAGGAAGTAGAACACCAGGCCGATCACGAGCCAGACGCCGAACCGGATCCAGGTGCGGCCGGGCAGGCCGCCGAGCAGAGTCATGCCGAATCCCAGCCCCGAGGAGCTCGCGTGGAACGTCGGAAAGCCCGCCATCAGATAGAGGCACACGAGGATGCCGAGGATCGGCACGAGCGGCACGAGCGGCGTCCGGAAAGCCCGCTTGCGGTGCGGGTCCGTGCGGCGCAGCACCATGATGCCGATGCAGACGAGAACGAACGCGAAAAGCGTCCCGATGTTCGTCAGCTCGACGAAGACGTCCAGGTTGGCGAAGGCCGAAAGCGTCGCGACCCCGATGCCGATCCAGATCGTCGTGACGTGCGGCGTCTTGTATTTCGGGTGGATCTTCGCGAACGACTGCGGGAGCAGGCCGTCGCGCGCCATCGAGAAGAAGATGCGCGCCTGGCCGTACTGGAAGACGAGCAGGACCGCGGTCGTCGCGATGACGGCGCCGAACGCCACGATCCCGGCGGCCCAGTTCATGCCGAGCAGCGAGAAGGCCGCGGCCAGCGGCTCCGACGACCCGCGGATCTTGTCGAGCGGGACCATCCCGGTCAGCACCAGAGATGTCGCGATGTAGAGCACCGTGCAGATGGCGAGCGAGCCGATCATGCCGATGGGCATGTCCTTCTGAGGGTTGCGGCACTCCTCGGCGGCCGTCGAGACGGCGTCGAAGCCAATGTACGCGAAAAAGATGAGCGCCGCGCCGGTCCCGATGCCGCTCCATCCGTTGGGCGAAAAGGGATGCCAGTTGGCGGGCTTGACGTAAAGGGCGCCGACCGCGATGAAGAACACCAGGATGACGAGTTTCAGGATCACCATGCCGGTGTTGAAGTTGGCCGACTCCTTGATCCCGATCACGAGAAGCCAGGTCAGCAGCAGCGTGATCGCCGCGGCCGGCACGTTCAACACGATCGGGATTCCCGCCAGGTGGGGGGCGGCGTCCATGAAGCCCGGCGTCTTCAACGCCGTGGCCAGATCCGTCGTCAGCCACGGCGGAATGACGAGCCCCAGGCCCTTCAGGAGTTCGACGAAATACCCGGACCAGGAGACGGCGACGGCGACGTTGCCCATCGCGTACTCGATGATCAGGTCCCAGCCGATGATCCAGGCGACGAACTCGCCGAGGGTCGCGTAGGAGTAGGTGTAAGCGCTCCCGGAGATCGGGACGAGCGAGGCGAACTCGGCGTAGCAGAGGGCGCAGAAGCCGCACCCGATCGCGGTGATGATGATCGAAATCACGAGCGCCGGCCCCGCGCCGTCGTGGTGGCCGCCGCCGGCGGCGGCCGAACCGATGACCGCGAAGATTCCGGCGCCGACGATGGCGCCGATCCCGAGCGCGATCAGCTGAATCGGACCGAGCGTCCGCCTCATCTGGTGCTCGGGCTCCTCCGCGTCGGCGAGGATCAGGTCGAGCGACTTCTTCCGAAAGAGACTGCTCATGCGAAAGTGCGGCGGAGAATATCAGAAGCCCGGCGGCTCGAGGGACGGCGGCGGGTGCGGATCGTCCCGCAGCCGGACGGCCGCCAGCACCAGGCCGAGCAGGCCCGCGATTCCGATGCCGATGCCTTCCAAGAGGCCGGGAGCTCGATACCGGAACTCGACCCGGTGTTCCCCCGCGGGCAGGCGCACGCCCCGGAACGCGGCGTCGGCGCGCAGCACCGGGACGTCCGCACCGTCGGCCGTGGCCCGCCACCCGGATTCCCAGGCGTCGAGGAGAACCAGAACGCCCGGCCCCGGCAGGCGCGCCGAGAGCACGACCCGCCCGGGCGACCGAGCGACCAGATGCGCCGAGGCCCGGCTCGGGTCCCACGCCGGGTCCGGCGAGAGCGGTTCTCCTTCTTCGAGCACGACCGTGCGCCTCGGGTCGATCGCGGGCGAGAGCGCCGCCCGCACCGCCTCGTCGGCGCGGACGACCACGGCCTCCGGAACGACGAAGGCCCTCGGCAGTCCTTCGGCCCCTTCCACCGAGGGCGGCGCGAAGGCGTCCGGCTCGCCGCTCGCGCCGCGCGCCGAGAGCACGACGGCGCCGACACCGCCGAGCGCGAAGACCCGCCGCGTCCTCGAGAACAACAGCTCCCCCGTGGGCCGGAGCATCGGGCCGGACCCGTTGAACGACTCGAGACCGAAACGCATCGCCAGCGCCCCCTTCAGGGCTCCCGCCTCGCGCAGGAGAGCGAGCCGCGCGGCGTCCGGAAAGGGGACCGGGTTGAGCGTCGCGGCCAGGGAAAGGATCCGGCGGGGAAACCCCGACTCATCGGGCGCGAGCCGCGCCCGAAGGCCCGGGACGATTTCCGGCACGACCCGAAACACCTCGGGCTCGGCCGTCTGCGCGGCGCGGCGCGCGTGCCAGACGAGGTCCGCGGAGAGGCCGAGCAGGCACACGGCCGCCAGGGCCCTCGGCCGCCGCGCGGCGCCGAGCCAGTGCGCGAGGGCGAGCGCCGAGCCGATGGCCAGCGCCAGCGACCACGAAAGAAGAAACCGCTCCGGCACGCGAAAGCTGCGCAGGACCGGAAGATCCCCGACGAGCCGGTAGGGGCCCGCCGACCCGAAGGCGAAGAGAAGGCCCGCGGCGCCTCCCGCGACGCACGCGAGAAAGGCCGTTCGCGCAAAGGGCTTTCTCCGGCACGCCAGCAGATAGGCGCCCGACAGGCACAGGCCGTAGACAAGGACTCCGGCGTAGGCGGCGCTCTCCGGCCATCGCGCCGGCCCGTCGACCGGAAGGAAGACCATGTCGAGGTCCCGGCCCCGGGACAGCCGCTGCAGGTCTCCGTCGGCCAGGTCGGCCGCCAGTCCCTTGCTCCGCGACGTCTCCGGGAGAAGGAGGGCCGACGGAAGGACCGAGGGCGCGCCGATGGCGAGCGCCAGGACGGCGGCCAATCCGAGATCGGCGAGCGCGCGCCGCCGCGACCGCGCGCGCAGCAGGCAGGCGGCCGCAAATGCGAGCAGGAGCGGCGACGCGGAAAGCAGCACGTGCGGCCGCGCCGTCGAGAGCGCCAGGCCGGCGCCGAGCCCGGCCACGAGGACGCCGGAGCGCCGCTGCCCGCGTGCGATTTTCACGAGCCCGAAGAGCACGAGCGGGACGAGCGCAGAGGCGGCGACCGCGTTGGGCCAGATCACGCTCTGAACCATCCGCGCGGAGAGCATCCAGGCCGTCCCGCCGAAGAGCGCCGCGGCAGGGCTCCCCGTCAGCCCCCGCACGAGAAGGAACGCGCAAAGGCCGGCGAGCCAGAGATGCGCGAGGGTGAACAGGTCCGCGAGGCGGTGCACCGGCGCGCCGGTCAGGAGCAGCGGGACCGTCGGCGGATAGAAGAGCGGCGCCTCCTGGAGAAAGAGGAGCGGATGGCCGCCGTACTCTCCGTCGAGCCAGAAAGGAGATTGCCCGGAGATGAGGGCCCGCTGCGCCGCTTCCCACACCGGCAGGTGCTCGTAGTAGAGATCCATGTGGAAGAACGACCGCTGACCGACGGCGACCGGCCAGAACGCGAAGAGCACCACCAGCAGGAGCAAGAGGGCGGCGCCGGCCGTCGAGGCGAGCGCGCCGCGTTCCCGTTCTCGTTCCATCGATTCCCCGAGGCTAGCCGATCCGCGCGGGCAGTTCCGCGAGGCTCGCGATCCGTTCGGCGACGTCCGCGTGACGATCGCCTCGGTCGAGCAGCAGCGCGTGAAGCCCCGCCGCGCGGGCGCCCTCGTAGTCGTCGCGCAGCGAGTCGCCGACGTGGAGCGCCTGCGCAGCGGAAACCGAAATGCGCTCGCAGGTCCGACGAAAGATCTCGGCGTCGGGCTTGCCCGTCTCCTCGATCGCCGAAACCGAAACGGTCCGGAAGAACCGCGAAAGACCCCGCAGCGCGAGCAGGCGCGGCAGATGGGAATCCCAGTTGGAGACGACCGCGAGCGGGATCTCCCGCGCGGCCAGCGCCTCGAGCGCGGGCAGAACGTCGGGGTAGACGGCCCAGACCCCCGGTTCCCGGAAATGCCGGGCGAGCCGGGCGAAGGCCTCTTCGGACAGCGGCCCTCCGTCGAGCAGGCGCCGCACGCGGCCGAGAAAGTCCCGCCAGAACTCCGACTCGCCCCGGACGCCGCCGTAGCGGTCGCCCGGCTTCTCGCGCTGGACCTCGATCCAGGTTGCCGTCAGCGCGTCGCGCAGCTCCGCTTTCGTAAACCGCGCGCCGTCGTCCGCGAAAATGCGACCGTAGACTTCCTCGACCGGAGGATCGGGGTAGAGAAGCGTCGCGCCGGCGTCGAAGAAGACGGCCCGGATCGCGCCTGCGCCAGCCCCCTCAGCAGACGAGCGCGTTCTCCCGCATCACGCCGTCGAGCGCCCGATTGAGCGCGTCGCAACAGCGCCGCGCCGCGGCGAGCGCCTTCTCGCGCTGCTCGGGCGTATCGGCGACCCGGCCGAGGGCTTCGCGCTCGACCTGGCGGTGCCACACGTCCGCCTTCTCGTGAACCGAAAAGAAGCGCGTCGCGTCTTCGTCGCCGATGCCGTAGAAGGTGGCGAGGCCCTCGCGCTTGGTCTTCGACACTTCGGGAATCTGCGACTCGTACGCGTAGAGCGCGGCCAGGCCCTCGGCCACCGAGCCCTCGCGCGTCGCGCGGCGGAACTCGGCGATGGTCTCGGCTACTTCCGGCGTCCGCGGAGCCGCGTCGAGGTCGGAGGCCGAAGCACCGAGAGCGGTCGCGAAGCGGCGCCAGAGGGCCGGATGGTTCTCGGTTCCGCGCTCTTCCTCGATCAGGTTCTCGAGAAGCTCCTGCCGCAGCGCAGAGTCCTCGCAGCCCGAGTGGACGCCCGAGACGTAGGTCGGGAAGGCCGCCACGTGCGGGTAGTAGGAAATGGCGTACTCGCGCAGGTTCTCGAGGGTGAGCTTGCCCTGGGACCAGAGCTGGTAGAAGGGATGATGCAGAAGGTGTCTCTCGGCGACCAAGCCGTCCAGAGCTTCGAGGAATTCCTCACGCGTCATGTGCTTTCCTCCCAGTCAAAGTGGATTCGAGAGTTTACAGTCAACGGTCGGCTGGAGAACACTCCTACTGTTGACTGTCGGCTGTCAACTGTCAACCCGGCTTCAGGGCATCACCTGCCCGCCATCCACCACGATCGCCTGCCCGGTCACGGAGCGCGCGTCGTCGGAGGCCAGGTAGGCGGCCAGGCCCGCGACTTCTTCAGGATCGAGAACGCGGCCGAGCGGAGCCATGGCGGCCGCCGCCGCGCGGCCCTTTTCCTCTCCGCCGAACCGGCTGAAACCCTCCCGGGCCATCGCCGTTTCGACCCAGCCCGGGCAGATTGCGTTGACGGTGATCTTGCGTGGCGCGAGCTCCAGGGCAAGGCTGCGCGTCAGTCCGATGACGCCGTGCTTGGAGGCCGAATAGGCGCCGTAGCCCGGGACGCCGAAGCGGCCGAGGACCGAGGAGAGATTGATCACGCGGCCGCCCTCGGGCAGGAACGGGGATGCCTCGCGGGTGACGCGGAAGACCGCCGTCAGGTTCGTTGCGAGGATGGCGTCCCAGGGCTCGTCGTCCGGAGCGTCGAGGGGCGTCGCGCCACCGACCCCGGCGTTATTGACCAGGATGTCGAGCCTGCCCCAGCGCGCGACGGCCGTTGCGATCGCGAGCGCGATCGAACCGCGGTCCGTGACGTCGCAGAGCGCGGCAACCGCTTCCGCCCCCGCGGCGCGCATCTCCACCGCGTGTCGCTCGCAGGCGTCGCGGTCGCGGGCCGCGAGAACGACGCGCGCGCCCTCGGCTCCGAATCGCCGAGCAATCGCCTCGCCGATGCCGCGCGAGGCTCCGGTGACGAACGCGACTTTCCGGGCGAGGCGATGGGATGGCGTCACGGCGGGGAAACGGCAATCAGGAGCGTGTCGGAAGGGTCGCGACGGACTCGGAGGCGCGCCGCGCGCCGGCGACCTCGGGCGGCAGCGGGAAGTGGACGTCCTCTTCGACCGTCAGGACCTCCTCGACCTCGACCGCCGTCCCCCCGGCGCGCAGGACGCGGACGATTTCGTTGACGAGAAATTCCGGCGCCGACGCTCCGGACGTGATGCCCACCGTCTCGACTCCCTCGAGCCAGGTCGGGTCGATCTCCGAGACGTCGTCCACGAGGTGGGCGCGCGATCCGGCCAGCACGGCCTCTTCGACCAGCCGGTTGGAATTGGACGAGTTGCGCGAGCCGACGACGAGAATGAGGGGCGCGCGCCGGGCGAGCGCCCGCACGGCGACCTGACGGTTCTGCGTGGCGTAGCAGATGTCGTCCTTGGCCGGGACGTGGATCTTCGGGAACCGGCGCTTGAGCGCCTCGACGATCGGACGGGTGTCTTCCATCGAAAGGGTCGTCTGGGTGATGAAGGCGACCCGCTCGGGGTCCTTCACGTCCACGGCTTCCGCATCGGCGACGGAGGACACGAGGCGGATCTGCGACGCCGCCTCGCCCATCGTGCCCTCGACCTCCTCGTGCCCCGCGTGGCCGACGAGCAGGATCTCGTAACCCATCCGCGCGAAGCGGATCGCCTCGAGGTGGACCTTGGTCACGAGAGGACAGGTCGCGTCGATGACGCGCAGCCGCCGCGCCGCCGCGTCGGCCCGCACCTGCGGCGAGACGCCGTGCGCCGAGAACACGGCTGTGGCACCGTCGGGCACCTCGCCGAGCTCCTGCACGAATCGCACGCCGCGGCCTTCGAAGTCGCGAACGACGTGGCTGTTGTGGACGATCTCCCGGCGCACGTAGACGGGCCCCTCGAAGCAGTCGAGGGCGAGGTCCACGATCTCGATCGCCCGCACGACGCCCGCGCAGAAGCCGCGGGGCGCCGCGAGAAGGATCCGCTTGACCGGCAGGACGGCACCGTTCGGAATCATGCTGCGGGGCGATTCTATCGCCGGTCGGCCTGTCGCCCCGGCTTCGTCCGGCCTTCGGACAGGGGCCGCCGGGCATCCCTCCGGAAGAGGGCTCGCTCGAGGCCGCAGGTCTGGCAATAGCGCTCCCCGAGCTCCGCCAGTCGCGAGCAGCCCTCGTTGGCGCAGCGGGTGTTGGACGAGGTCTCGACGCACGTCATCGCTTGTCTCCGTTCCCGGGGGCTCCCGGCATCAAGTAGGTCAGGATTTGCCGCTCGCAGCGCTCGCGGTAACCGGCAAAGGTCCCCTCCGGATCCTTCTCCGCGAGCCACTGCATCATCAGGCCGTCGAAGATGGCCCGCATCGTCGAGCCCGCCTCCTGCGGGTCGCGCACCGCGAACACGCCGCGGCGCATGCCCTCCTCGACGATGCCGCCGTCGATCTGCCGGCACCCCGCGTAGAACCGCTCGTTGACCAGGCGGAAAGCCTCGCGCCGCGCGGCCAGGCCGCAGAAATCCACGAAAGCGCGGAAGAACGCCCGGTTCTTGGAGGGCGAAGGGAAAATCAGCGCCACCAGCGCCCGCACCTTCGCGATCGGCTCGGTCTCGGCGGCAACGGCCTCGCGCATGCGGCCGTGGATCGAGTCGATGAGCCAGCCGAAGAGCTCTCGGAAGAGCTCGTCCTTCGAGTCGAAGTAGTAGAGCGTCACGCCCTTCGAGACGCCGGCGCGGCGGGCGATGTCGTCGAGCGTGACCTCGGAGAAGCCCTTTTCGGCGACCTCGCGAAAGGCCGCCTTGAGCAAGGCAAGGCGCCTTTCAGACTCGGCGGCGGCAGACAGCTTCGACATGAGTTCGAACTTTAACCGACCGGTCAGTCAGATGTCAAGTGGCGTAAGGACCGGCCCTGGCCCGACCGCAATACACTGTGGCGACATGAAGATACAGCTTCTGCACTTCGCCTCGTTTCGCGAGGCCGCCGGCCGCAACGAGGAATCGCTGGAGGTCGCCGAGGGCACGCGGGTTCGCGAGCTCTGGACGGCCCTCGGCAGTGAGGTGCCCCTCTTCCGGCGTTTTCCTACCCCGCCACCCGCCGCGGTCAACCGCGTGTACGTCTCGCCCGACACGATCCTGCGCGAAGGCGACGAGGTGGCGTTTCTGCCGCCGGTCGCCGGGGGATGACATGTATCTGACCGACTCGCCCATCGACCTCGCAGCCCTGCTCGGCGAAGCCCGCGCGAGCGACGGCGCCGTCTGCCTCTTCGTCGGAGTCGTGCGCGACGAGAACGACGGGCGCCCAACGACATCCATCCAGTACGAAGCCTACGGGCCCATGGCCGAAACCGAGATGGGCCGCATCACCGAGGGCCTGACCCGGGACTTCCCCGGCGTGCGCCTGCGCATGCGGCACCGCGTCGGCCTCCTCGTGGTCGGCGAGGCCTCGGTCGCGATCATCGCCGTCTCCCCGCACCGCGCCGAAGCGTTCGCGGCCTGCCGCGCCGCCATCGACCGCCTGAAGGCGACCGTGCCGATCTGGAAGAAGGAGTTTCACCCGGACGGCTCGAGCGGCTGGGTGGACCCGACGAAGACGGGACACGAGTAGCGGCCCTCGGTTTCCGGTTCGACCTCGAGGCGTCCGATGAAAGAATAGTCGGAATGTCCCTGGCCAAAATCATCGGCCCCGACATCGAGGAGCTGATCCGCGAGAACCCGAAGGAGCTCGCGGCCGCGGTGGTGAACATCCACCCGGCCGACCTCGCGGAGCTGCTCGAGGACCTCCCGCGCGAAGACCGCGTCGTGCTCTTCGAGGCGCTGCCGCCGGAGCAGGGCGCCGCCGTGCTGTCGGAGTTGAAGGGCGAGACGCTGCGCCTGATCCTGCACCGCACCTCGCCGGCCAAACTCGGCCCGGAGCTCGACCGGCTTCCGGCCGACGAAGTCACTTTCCTGCTCGAGCACCTGACCCAGCGCCAGCGCGAAGCGATCCTCGCAAAGATGTCGCCGCGCGACGCGGCCGAGGTTGAGCGCCTGCAGCGCTACCCCGCGCGCACCGCGGGCCGCCTCATGACCGAGAAGTTCGCGACGATCCGGCCCGAGTGGACCGCCGCCGAGACCCTCGACCACCTGAAGCGCATCGACCCGGAGGTCGAGACGGTCCAGAGCCTCTACGCCGTGGACGAGCGCGGGCACCTCGTGGGGTACGTCTCCCTGAGGACCCTCTTCCCCGCTCCGCCCGACAAGAAGATCGCCGACATGATGGAGCGGCGCCTGCTGACCGTCCGCGCCGACGCGCCCCAGGAGGAAGTCGCGCGCCTCGTCTCGAAGTACGACGTCCACGCGATCCCGGTGATCGACGAGGAGAAACGGCTGCTCGGAATCGTGACCGTCGACGACGTCATCGACATCCTGATCGAGGAGCAGACCGAGGACGCCCTGCACATGGGCGGCGTGTCGGCCACCGAGGAGAGCGTCGAGCAGGGCTATTTCGCGACGCGGCCGATTCGCAGCGTGCGCCTCCGGTTCAACTGGCTGCTCCTGATGTTCGTGACCGAGACCTTCACGGGCACGGTGCTGCGCCACTACGAGGGCGAGCTCGCCAAGGTCGTGGCGCTCTCCTTCTTCATCCCGCTCCTGATCGGCACGGGAGGCAACTCCGGCTCCCAGACGGTGACGACCATCGTCCGCGGCCTGGCCGTGGGACAGATCCGCCTGCGCGACTTCGGGCGCGTGCTCCTGCGCGAGGGAGGCAGCGGCGTGGTGCTCGGGCTCATGCTCGGCCTCGTCGGGTTCGGCCGCGCGCTGCTCTGGGGCTCCACCGTGCCGCTCGCGTTGACCGTGGGCGTCTCGATCCTCGCCATCTGCGCCTGGGCGAACACGGTCGGCTCCATGATCCCGATGCTCGCGACGATGTTCAAGATCGACCCGACCGTGATGTCCGCGCCCCTGATCGCGACCCTCGTGGACGCGACCGGCCTGATCATCTACTTCACGATCGCAAAGAGCTTCCTGGGGCTCTGACGGGCCAGGCCTTCCCCCCCTCTCGCGGCGGCAGAGGGGCGTCTACAACCGGGGCCTTTCCTGATAGGATCCCGCGCTCGAAAGACCTTCAGGAGGCCTCATGAGCACACCCGCAAAGACCCGCGACTGGACGAGCCCCGAGCTCGACCATCCGGTCGTCAACTACCGCGCCGCCGACGGCATCGCCGTGATCGAAATGGACGACCCGCCGGCCAACACCTACACCTACGCGATGAACCGCCAGCTCGACGAGGCGATCCTCAAGGCGCGCTTCGACGACGACGTCCACGTCATCATCCTGCGCGGCAAAGGCGACCGCTTCTTCTCCGCCGGCGCGAACATCGGGATGTTGAACGCCGTCTCGCCGGGCTTCAAGTACTTCTTCTGCCTGCACGCCAACGAGATGCTCCTGCGCCTCGAGCACACGCCCAAGCTCGTGATCGCGGCCCTGAACGGCCACACGGTCGGCGGCGGTCTCGAGATCGCCATGGCCGCGGACCTTCGCATCGCGCGCAAGGACGCCGGCAAGATCGGCCTTCCCGAGGTGACGCTCGGCGTGCTTCCGGGCACGGGCGGAACGGCGCGCCTCTCCAAGATGATCGGCAAGTCGAAGGCCATCGAGCTCATGGTCACCGGAAACACCTTCACGTTCGAGGAGGCGCACGACCTCGGGCTCGTCAACCAGGTCATCGACGCCACGCCCGAGGACTGGTGGCAGCAGGTCATGGACTACGCGCGCCAGTTCGTGCCGCCGCACAAGGCGTCGAAGGCCGTCGGCCGCATCAAGCGCTCGGTCCAGTCGGGCTGGGACCTTCCCCTCGAGTCGGCCCTGGCGGTCGAGCGCGAGCTCCAGCAGCTGCTCTTCCAGAGCGAGGACGCCAAGGAAGGCATCGCCGCCAACCAGGAGAAGCGCGTTCCCAGGTTCAATGGGAAGTAGCTCCTGAAGACCGACCTCTTCATCAACGGCGCGTTCGTCCCGGCCGCCAGCGGTCGGCGGTTCGCGACCGTGAACCCGGCGACCGGCGAGACGATCGCCGAAGTGGCCGAGGCCGGCAAGGAGGATCTCGACAAGGCCGTCGCCGCCGCGCGCGCGGCCTTCGAGTCCGGGCCCTGGGCGGCCATGAAGCCGCGCCAGCGCGGGCGGATCCTCATGCGCGCCGCCGACCTGCTTCTTTCCCGCGCCGACGACTTCGGCAAGGTCGAGACGCAGGACAACGGCAAGCCCATCTTCGAGGCCGCCAAGATCGACATGCCGGCCGCGGCGGAGTGCCTCTCCTACTTCGGTGAATACGCCGACAAGCTCTACGGCGACACGTTCCCGGGCCGCACGGACGCCTTTCTCCTGACGCTGCGCGAGCCGATTGGCGTCGTCGGCGCGATCACGCCATGGAACTTCCCGCTGCTACAGGCCATGTGGAAGATCGCCCCGGCGCTCGCGCTCGGCAACGCGATCGTATTGAAGCCCGCCTCGGTCACGCCGCTGACGGCGCTCATGCTCGCGGAGCTCTTCGCCGAGGCGGGCCTGCCGCCCGGCGCGTTCAACGTGATCCCCGGCCCCGGCGCCGTCATCGGACAGGCCATGGCGCTGCATGCGGGAATCGACAAGATCTCCTTCACCGGCGAGACCGAGACCGGCAAGTCCATCCTCCGGGCGGCCGCGGGAACCGTCAAGCGCGTCTCGATGGAGCTCGGCGGCAAGTCCCCCAACGTCGTGTTCGCGGACGCCGATCTCGACGCCGCCGCCAGGGGTGCGATCAACGCCATCTTCTACGGCAAGGGCGAGCTCTGCTCGGCGGGCTCGCGCCTGCTCGTCGAGGAGTCCATCCACGACGCGCTGATGGAAAAGGTCGTGGAGCGCGCGAAGAAGATGGCGCCGGGCGATCCGCTCGACCCCAAGACGCGGCTCGGGTCGCTCGTCTCCGAGAAGCAGCGCGAGAACGTCGCGCGGTACGTCGAGAGCGGCCGGAAGGAAGGCGCGAAGGTCGTGGCCGGAGGCAACGCCGCCTCCGTCAACGGCAAGGGCGCGTTCTTCGAGGCGACGGTCTTCGACGGCGTCACTCCGCAGATGACGATCGCACGCGAGGAGATCTTCGGGCCCGTCCTCGCGACGCTCACGTTCAAGAACGAAGCCGAAGCCGTCGCGATCGGCAACGGCACGATCTACGGATTGGCCGCGGCGGTCTGGACGCGCGACATCAAGAAGGCACTCCGCACGGCGAAGGCCCTGAAGGCCGGGACCGTATGGGTCAACGCCTACAACTTCTACGATCCGGGCCTGCCCTTCGGCGGCTACAAGGAGTCGGGCTTCGGCCGCGAGCGCGGGCATTACGCGCTCGAGGAGTACACGCAGG
>Ga0209048_10000531_pt1 | contig 40521 bp, 40 predicted proteins | sample FrelakmetCRP12CR_FD_187146 | JGI IMG/M metagenome (GOLD analysis project Ga0209048, IMG submission 187146) | Freshwater lake sediment microbial communities from the University of Notre Dame, USA, for methane emissions studies - CRP12 CR (SPAdes)... | ecosystem: Environmental > Aquatic >...
GCGACTGCAGTCGCTCCTTCTCGGGGGGCGGCGTGTCGTTGACGAGGTACGGCTTGATCGAATGGTACTGCTTGAAGAACTGGCTCATGTCGACGATCAGGTCGCGGATGACCGGCAGCCCCGGCAGCGGCCGCAGCTCGACCGGCTCCTTCAACTCGAGCAGGTTGGTAACGCAGGCCAAGCCGTTCTTGCCGTTGATGTTCATCGCGTCCGAGCCGCAAACGCCCTCGCGACACGAACGCCGGAACGCGACGGTATCGTCCTGCGCCTTGAGCCGGATGATCGCATCGAGCAGCATTCGGTCGTGCGGATCGAGCGTCACGTCGTAGTCCTGCATGCGCGGCTGCGCGTCCTTGTCGGGGTCGTAGCGGTAAACGCGGAATTTCATCGATGCTCCGGCTGTTCAGTACGTACGCGTCTTGGGCGGGAACGAATCGACCGTCAGCGGCGTGAGCTGCACAGGCTTGTAGCTCACGCGGCTGCCGTCGCGGTGCCACAGCGTGTGCTTGAGCCAGTTGACGTCGTCGCGGTCCGGAAAGTCGCTGCGCGCCTGCGCGCCGCGCGACTCCTGCCTCGCCTCCGCCGAGACGATGCTCGCCTTGGCGGTTTCGATCAGGTTGTCGAGCTCGAGCGCCTCGACGCGCGCGGTATTGAAGGTTTTGCTCTTGTCCTTGATGGCGATGCGCGCGACGCGCTGCTCTATTTCCATCACCTTGGCCACACCCTGGGTCAGGAGCTGCTGGTTGCGGAAAACGCCGCAATGCGCCTGCATGGTCTTGCGCAGCTCATTGGCGACGTCGGCGACCTGCTCCCCCGAAGTCGCGCCGTCGAGCCGCGCCAGGCGCGCGACCGACGCGTCGCCCGCGCCTGCGGGCAGCGGCCTGTGCTGCCGCCGCTGCAGTTGCAGAGCGACGATATGATTGCCCGCGGCGCGTCCGAACACCAGCAGGTCGAGAAGCGAGTTCGTCCCCAGGCGGTTGGCGCCGTGCACCGACACGCACGCGCATTCGCCGATCGCATAAAGCCCGCTGACAATGGTGTTGGGATCGCCATCCTTGGGCGCCACGACCTGGCCGTGAATGTTGGTCGGGATCCCACCCATCTGGTAGTGAATCGTCGGCACCACCGGAATCGGGTCCTTGATCGGGTCGACGTTGGCAAACTTGATCGCGATCTCGCGGATCGACGGCAACCGCTTGTTGATGACTTCCGGTCCGAGGTGATCGAGTTTCAGCAGCACGTAGTCCTTGTGCGGCCCGCACCCGCGCCCTTCCTTGATCTCCTGGTCCATCGAGCGTGACACGACGTCGCGCGATGCGAGGTCCTTGAGGTTCGGCGCGTAGCGCTCCATGAAACGCTCGCCGTTGGCGTTGAGCAGGATTCCGCCTTCGCCGCGCACGCCTTCGGTGATGAGCACCCCCGCGCCAGCCACGCCGGTGGGATGGAACTGCCAGAACTCCATGTCCTCGAGGGGAATCCCGGCGCGTGCCGCCATGCCCAGGCCGTCGCCGGTATTGATGAAAGCGTTGGTCGACGCCGCCCAGATGCGCCCGGCGCCGCCGGTGGCGAACAGCGTCGTCTTCGCCTGCAGGATCATCACCTCGCCGGTTTCCATTTCCAGCGCGGCGACGCCGAGGACATCGCCGTCGGCATCGCGAATCAGGTCGAGCGCCATCCACTCGACGAAGAACTGCGTGTGCGCGCGCACGTTGCGCTGGTACAGCGTGTGCAGCATCGCGTGCCCGGTGCGGTCGGCGGCGGCGCACGCACGCTGCACCGGCTTCTCGCCGAAGTTCGCCGAATGCCCGCCGAAGGGCCGCTGGTAGAGTGTGCCGTCGGCGTTGCGGTCGAAGGGCATGCCGAAATGCTCGAGCTCGTAGACGACCTCGGGGGCCATGCGGCACATGTATTCGATGGCGTCCTGGTCGCCGAGCCAGTCGGAGCCCTTGATCGTGTCGTACATGTGCCACAGCCAGTTGTCCTCGCTCATGTTGCCGAGCGAGGCGCCTATGCCGCCCTGCGCGGCCACCGTGTGCGAACGCGTTGGGAACACCTTGGACAGCACCGCGACCGACAGTCCGGCTTCGGCGAGCTGCAGCGATGCGCGCATCCCGGAGCCGCCCGCACCGACCACGATCGCGTCGAACTTGCGCACCGGCAGCGTCATCCGGCGCGCGCCCAGATAACTTGCAGCAGCCAGGCGGCGTAGCCGACCAGCAGCAGCACGGTCAGCACCTCGAGCGTTAATCTGACGCCCACCGGCTTGACGTAATCCATCCAGATGTCGCGCATCCCGATCCAGGCGTGCCACAGCAGCGAGAGCCCGAAGAGCAGCGTCGCGACGCGAAACGCGCTGTGGCCGAACAGCGCCTTCCACACGTGGTAGCCGATGCCGCCGTGGTAGAGGACGACGCCGAGCAGGAGCAGCGTATAGACCGCCATGATCACGGCGGTGACGCGCTGCGTGAGCCAGCCCCGCCAGCCATAATGCGCACCGACGACGACGCGCTTCACCACAGGCGCGCCCCGATGATTGCGGTCAGCACCAGGCTGACGACGAGTACCGCGACGCTCGACTGCCGCGCGGCCTTGAGTTCGCCGCCGACGTCGAGGTCGAGCAGCAGGAAGCGGATGCCGGCGCAGAAATGATGCAGATACGACCAGAGCAAGCCAATGAGCACGAGCTTGGCCAGCGGATGGGCCAGTGCCGTCGCCAGCCTTGCGTAGGTCTCCGCCGAGACGAGACTCTCCTGCAGTCCATACAGCGCCAGCGGGATGCCGATGAGAAACAGCGCAGCGCCGCTGATGCGGTGGAGAATCGACACGAAGCCGGGCAGCGGCAGGCGAATCTGCACCAGGTTCAGGTAGACCGGACGCCGCTTGATCACGAGTCGCTCGTTAACGGACAACGATGCCTGCAGGACAACGAAGACTGCCCGCGCCGACCGGCCCGAAGGCCCACCGTCGCGCGGCGCAATCCGCCGCGAGTGCCGTGGTCGCCGTGCCGATCATGCGCGAGCAACCGCAGCGTGCTGGGCGGCATCGTGCACGGGAATTTCAGCGCGATGCCGCATAGAGCCAATCATACCGCGAATCCGCGTCTGGTCGCCAGCGCAGCGGCGCAGCGGACGCGGTCGCGGACGCCCGCGCACCGGGAAATATTTCAGTCCGGTGTCAACCCAGTTCGTTGAGGTAGAAGTGCCGCCGGGTGCTGCACAACCCGCGTCGCCACTCCACGGGTCGATCCCCGAAGGTAAGAGTCACGCGCTCGACCGCGAGCAGTGGCTCGCCGGGACGAACCCTGAGCAGGGCAGCCGTTTGCGCATCGGCCGCAATCGCCGAGAGCTTTTCCTGCGCCCGCAGTATGCGCACGCCGAACTGGGTCTCGAACAGGCTGTACAGCGAGCCCCGGTAGGCGTCGATCTTGGCCTTGGTGAGCCCTCGGAACAACGGCGCGGGCAGGACGATTTCGTCGAGCACGACCGGCTCGCCCGAGTATTCGAGCAACCGGTGCAGGACAATGACCTGGCTCGCCACCTTGATGTCAAGCAGCCGCGCCATGTCCGGTGTAGCCTTGCCGCGGCGGACGTCGATGAGCCGGCTGGCTGGATGTTCATCCTTGCCGTCTCTCCTGCGGATGCGCAGGAAGCGGAACATCGACGCGCCTTCCTCGGTGTGCGTCGCGACGAACGTGCCCTTGCCCTGCCGCCGGATGACCAGGTTGTCGACCACCAGCGCGTCGATAGCCTTGCGCACGGTGCCGAGCGACACGCCAAAGCGCGCCGCCAGCTCGCTTTCGCTGGGAATCGTCGCGCCGGGCCGCCACTCGCCGGACTCGAGGCCGCCGACGAGCAGCTCCTTGAGCTGCAGGTAGAGCGGCCGGAACGACGGCGTGTCTCCCGCGGCGGAGTGGGCGATGCTCATGCCGCGGTCTTCGCCGGAAGAGCGCGACGCGGGCGGAAAGGATGGGCGATCTCGAACATGTTTGTCCTATATCATATATCATTTAGATGAGTTGATTGACACGCCGGCGCCGCCGCTCGTAGACTTCTGCTTGTCGAGCATCGTGCCCCGCCGGCGCCGTGCCGCGGGCGACCGCCCTTCCTCCACCTTCAGACCATGCTGCCCAGGAGTCGTCGATGAAAAAACCCGTTCGCGTCGCCGTCACCGGCGCTGCCGGCCAGATCGGATACAGCCTGCTGTTCCGCATTGCCAGCGGCGCCATGCTCGGCCCGGATCAACCCATTCAGCTGCAGCTGCTCGAGCTGCCGATCGACAAGGCGCAGGCTGCGCTGAAGGGCGTGATGATGGAGCTCGACGATTGCGCCTTCCCGCTGCTAGCCGGGATGAGCGGCAGCGCCGACCCGAACGTCGCCTTCAAGGACGCGGACATCGCCATGCTGGTCGGCGCCAAGCCGCGTGGCCCGGGCATGGAGCGCAAGGACCTGCTGCTCGAGAACGCCAGGATTTTCATCGAGCAGGGCAAGGCGCTCGACGCGGTCGCCGGCCGCAACGTCAAGGTGCTCGTCGTGGGCAATCCCGCGAACACCAATGCCTACATCGCGATGAAGTCGGCACCCAGCCTGCCGAAGAAGAACTTCACGGCCATGCTGCGGCTCGACCACAACCGCGCGCTGTCGCAGCTCGCGGCCAAGTCCGGCAAGCCCGTGGGCGCGATTCAGAAGCTGATCGTCTGGGGCAACCATTCGCCGACCATGTACCCCGACTACCGCTTCGCCACGGTCGACGGCGCGTCGCTCAAGGACCTGATCAACGACGAGAACTGGAATCGCACGGTGTTCCTGCCGACGGTCGGCAAGCGCGGCGCCGCGATCATCGAGGCGCGTGGCCTGTCGTCCGCGGCGTCGGCGGCCAATGCCGCGGTCGACCACGTGCGCGACTGGATCATCGGCAGCGGCGGCAAGTGGGTGACCATGGGGGTGGCGTCGGACGGCAGCTACGCCATTCCGCAGGACGTCATGTACGGCGTGCCGGTCACGACAGCCGACGGCGAGTACACCCGGGTCACCGGACTGGCGATCGACGCGTTCTCGCGCGAACGCATGAACCTCACGCTCAAGGAGCTCGACGAGGAGCGCGCCGGCGTCGCGGCGCTGCTCGCCTGAGATCGATCGCGCCTCCCGCCCGATGACGAATTCCTCCGCCGGCGCAAGGTTTCGGACCGCCATCGCCGCGGAACAGCGGCTGCAGGTCCCCGGCGCGATTTGCGCCTACCACGCGATACTCGCTAAAGAATCGGGCTTCAAGGGATTCTATCTTTCCGGCGGCGGCGCCGCCGCCGGGCCGCTCGGTGCGCCCGACCTCGGCATTTCCACGCTCGACGACATCCTGACCGACGTGCGCCGTATCACCGGCGCTTCGTCGCTGCCGTTGCTGGTCGACCCCGACACCGGCTTCGGCGCGTCGGCGTTCAACATCGCGCATCCCGTCCGGCCGCTGATCAAGTTCGGCGTCGCTGCGGCATTGGCGTACGGCTCGAGACCGCTGCTGAATACCGTCGGCTCTTGCGCACGACGAGCCGCAAATGAGTGACGTCGCCTCTCCCAAACTGAAGAAATCGGTCGCGCTGTCCGGAGTCACTGCCGGCAATACCGCGCTGTGCGCCGTCGGCCGCACCGGCAACGATCTGCACTATCGCGGCTACGACATCCTCGACATCGCCGAAACCTGCGATTTCGAGGAGATCGCCTACCTCCTGGTCCACGGCGAGCTGCCGAACGCAGCCGACCTCGCCGCATACAGGACGAAGCTGCAGTCGCTGCGCGGGATTCCGGCGCCGGTCAAGGCCGTGCTCGAGCAGATCCACGGCGCGGCGCATCCGATGGACGTCATGCGCACCGCGGTGTCGGCGCTGGGCGCGGTGGTTCCCGAACGCGAAGTCCACGGCGCGGCCGGCGCGCGCGACATCGCCGATCGCCTGATGGCGTCACTCGGCTCGGCATTGCTCTACTGGTACCACTGGAGCCAGAACGGCCGGCGCATCGACGTTGAAACCGACGACGACTCGATCGGCGGTCACTTCCTGCACCTGCTCCATGGCAAGCCGCCGCCGGCGACCTGGGTGCGCGCAATGCATACCTCGCTCAACCTCTACGCCGAGCACGAATTCAACGCGTCGACTTTCGCCGCTCGCGTCATCGCCGGCACCGGATCGGACATGTACTCGGCGATTGCCGGCGCGATCGGCGCGCTGCGCGGGCCCAAGCACGGCGGCGCCAACGAAGTCGCGTTCGAAATCCAGAAGCGCTACGCGACTCCCGCGGAAGCCGAGGCCGACATTCGCCGGCGCGTCGACGCGAAGGAAGTCGTCATCGGCTTCGGCCACCCCGTGTACACTTTGAGCGATCCGCGCAACCGGATCATCAAGCAAGTTGCGCGGCGGCTCTCGACGGACGCCGGCAGCCTGAAGATGTTCGCCATTGCCGAGCGGATCGAGGCGGTCATGCAGGACGCCAAGCAGATGTTCGCCAACCTCGACTGGTACTCCGCGGTGAGTTACCACATGATGGGCGTGCCGACGGCGATGTTCACGCCACTGTTTGCGATCTCGCGCACGTCGGGCTGGGCGGCGCACGTCATCGAACAACGCATCGACGCCAAGATCATCCGCCCGGGCGCGAACTATGTCGGCCCGGAGGACCGTAAGTTCGTGCCGATCGCCAAGCGTCCATGAGCGGCGCGCGAGATGTCGCCGGCGTAGAGCCGACCCAGGCGGGCACGTCGCGCACGCGGGCACTGTCCATCGCGATGCTCGCCGTCGCCGGCGCCGCGGTGCCCGCAGCCCGGGCGGCCCTCGCACCGGCAGCAATCGGCCCCTTGGCGCAGGCTACCGCGCCGGCGGTTCCACCGGCGGCCGCCGACAGGGAGAACGCCGCCGCGATTGCCGCCGCGACGGAGGCAAGCGAAAGATGGCTCAATGCGGTCGATACCGGCAATCTGGTCGACACCTGGCAGGAGGCCGCGGAAGTATTCAAGCTGGGGATTTCGCAGGCGGACTGGATCACCGATCTCGAAGCCATCCGTACCAGGCTCGGCAAGGCGACGCTGCGCGAACTCAAGGCGGCGCAGTATTCGACGACGCTGCGCGGCGCACCGTCGCGCGGTGACTACGTCACCATTTCGTTCCTGACCAAGTTCGCCAATGTGCCGCCGGCCGCGGAAACGCTGATCGTCAGCAAGGAGGCCGACGGCGTGTGGCGCATCGCCGGATACAATATCGGCAAGGCCCCCGACCAGTAATGCCCATGCCTGCGAATCCATCATGTCCGCTGTCCCGTCCAACGTTCGTCCCAAACCCGACAAGGTTCTCGTCGACATTGCCGAGTACGCCGCAAGCTTCAAGATCACGAGTAAGGAGGCCTTCGATACCGCGCGCAACTGCCTCATCGATACGCTGGGCTGCGGCCTCGAAGCGCTCTCCTACCCCGCATGCACCAAGCTGCTGGGGCCGATCGTTCCGGGCACGATCGTGCCGAACGGCGCCCGGGTTCCGGGAACTCAGTTCCAGCTTGACCCGGTGCAGGCGGCCTTCAACATCGGCGCGACCATCCGCTGGCTCGATTTCAACGACACCTGGCTCGCCGCGGAGTGGGGGCATCCATCCGACAACCTCGGCGGGATCCTCGCCACCGCCGATTGGCTGTCACGCACCGCGGTTGCGGCTGGGAAGAAGCCGCTGATGATGAAGGACGTGCTGACCGCGATGATCAAGGCGCACGAGATCCAGGGCGTGATCGCGCTGGAGAACAGCTTCAACGGCGTCGGGCTCGATCACGTCGTGCTGGTCAAGGTCGCCTCGACCACGGTCGTCGGGGCGATGCTCGGCCTGTCACGCGACGAGCTCATCGACGCGGTGTCGCTCGCCTGGGTCGACGGCCAGAGTCTGCGCACGTACCGCCATTCGCCGAACACCGGTTCGCGCAAGAGCTGGGCCGCCGGCGATGCGACCGCGCGCGCGGTGCGCCTGGCACTGATGGTGGCGAAGGGCGAAATGGGCTATCCCTCGGTGCTGACCGCCAGGACCTGGGGCTTCTACGACGTGCTGTTCAAGGGCAATGCCTTCCGCTTCCAGCGACCCTACGGCAGCTACGTCATGGAAAACGTGCTGTTCAAGATCAGCTTCCCGGCGGAATTCCACGCGCAGACCGCGGTCGAGTGCGCGATGACGCTTCATCCCAAGGTCCGCGACAAGATCGACTCGATCAGCAAGATCATCATTCGCACCCACGAATCGGCGATCCGCATCATCGACAAGCAGGGTCCGCTGGACAATCCCGCCGACCGCGATCACTGCATCCAGTACATGATCGCGGTGCCGCTGATCTTCGGTCGCCTCACCGCCGCGGATTACGAGGACGCGGTGGCCACCGATCCGCGCATCGACCGCTTGCGCGACAAGATGGTCTGCGTCGAGGACAAAAAGTTCTCGCAGGACTACCTCGACCCCGACAAGCGCTCGATCGCCAACGCCGTCACCGTCGAGTTTGCCGACGGCAGCAAGCTGAAGGAGGTCGTGGTGGAGTTTCCCATCGGCCACCGCCGCCGCCGCAAGGAAGGCATTCCGGTGCTCGTCGAGAAGTTCCGGACCAACCTCGCGCGCCGCTTCCCCGCCAAGCAGCAGCGCGCGATCCTCGACGTGGTGCAGGACGCAGCTCGTCTCGAGGCGATGCCGGTGCACGAATTCGTCGAGCTGTTCGTTATCTGAGCATCCCATTGCCGGAGAAGTTCATGCGCCCCCGATCATTCGCCCTCGCCGTTGCCGCGCTGGCAGTCGCGGCACCCGCCGGTCGTGTCCTCGCCGCCGAGCCGCCGGTGCTCAAGTCCGGCCTCTGGGAGGTCGCGCGCGCCAATCCCCAGCAGCCCGAGCGGAAATCGGTGACCACGATGTGCCTGGATGAATCGGTGCAGGCCACGATGCGCGAATTCGGCATCGGTGCAACCAAGGAAATGTGTTCGCAGCACGATCGCAGTGTCGCGGGCAACACGATGACCATGTCGGCGACCTGCAATCTCGGCGTGACGACCATGAAGACTCAATCGGTCATGACTTTCAACGGCAACAGCTCGTATCACATGGACGGCACCGCGACCTACGACCCGCCGATTGCGAACATGCCCAGGGAGTCGAAGACCTCGATCGACGCCAAGTGGGTGGGGCCTTGCAAGCTGGGTCAGCAACCCGGCGACGTGACGCTGGAATCCGGCCAGACCGTCAACGTCCAGCAGATGATGAAAAAATAGTGCCGTTGCGCCACACGCCGCACCCGCGGCTTGGTGATGGAGGCACGACTCGAACCGAAAGGCAAGCTGATGCACCATAACCTGTTTGAATCACGGCTACAGTTCACCACCGCGTCGGGCGTCCGGGGGGCGTACTACTCGCTGCCGGCGCTGGAGAAGGCGGGCCTCGGCAAGGTCTCGCGGCTGCCAGTCTCGATCCGTATCGTGCTGGAGAGCGTGCTGCGCAATTGCGACGGCAAGAAGGTCACCGAGGAGCACGTCCGCCAGCTCGCCAAGTGGGCGCCGAACGCGGCGCGCACCGACGAGATCCCCTTCGTCGTCGCCCGCGTCGTGCTGCAGGACTTCACCGGCGTGCCGCTGTTGTGCGACCTCGCCGCGATGCGCGGCGTCGCGCAGCGCATGGGCAAGAATCCCAAGGTGATCGAACCGCTGGTTCCGGTCGACCTCGTGGTCGATCATTCGGTGCAGGTCGACCATTACGGGACCAAGGACGCGCTCGACCTCAACATGAAAATCGAGTTCCAGCGCAATGCCGAGCGCTACAAGTTCATGAAGTGGGGCATGCAGGCCTTCGACACCTTCAAGGTCGTGCCGCCGGGCATCGGCATCGTCCATCAGGTCAATCTGGAATACCTGGCGCGCGGCGTACACCAGAAGAATGGCGTCTACTATCCCGACTCGCTGGTCGGCACCGACTCGCACACGACGATGGTCAACGGCATCGGCGTGGTCGCCTGGGGCGTGGGCGGCATCGAGGCGGAAGCCGGCATGCTCGGCCAGCCGGTGTACATCCTGACGCCCGATGTCGTCGGCGTACATCTCACCGGGCGGCTCAAGGAAGGCGTCACCGCCACCGACCTCGTGCTCACCGTGACCGAGCTGCTGCGCAAGGCCAAGGTCGTGGGCAAGTTCGTCGAGTTCTTCGGCGTCGGCGCCGCGTCGCTGGCGGTGCCCGATCGGGCGACGCTCGGCAACATGGCGCCCGAGTACGGCGCCACCATGGGCTTCTTCGGCATCGACGACAAGACCGTCGATTACCTGGTCAAGACCGGGCGCACCAATGCGGAGATCGAGGCTTTCGAGGCGTACTACCGCGCGCAGGGCATGTTCGGCACGCCGATGGCCGGAGCGATCGACTACTCGCAGACGGTCGAGCTCGACCTGGGCTCGGTCGTCCCAAGCCTGGCCGGTCCGAAGCGTCCGCAGGACCGCATCGAACTCGGCAGGATGAAGGACTCGTTCAACACGCTGTTCTCCAAGTCGACCGCCGACAACGGCTTCAACCAGCCCGCCGACAAGCTGGGCAAGCGTTACCCGACCAAGCTGTCCGGCGTGGACATCGGCAACGGCGACGTGCTGATCGCGGCCATCACCTCGTGCACCAACACCTCGAATCCCGGCGTGCTGCTCGCCGCGGGACTGCTCGCGAAAAAGGCGGCGGCGAAGGGCCTGAAGGTCAGGCACCACGTCAAGACCTCGCTGGCGCCGGGATCGCGCGTGGTCACCGAATACCTGACCCGGGCGGGGCTGCTGGTCGAGCTCGAGAAGCTCAACTTCTACCTGGCGGGCTACGGTTGCACCACGTGCATCGGCAATGCCGGTCCGCTCGACACCGCGATCGAGGAAACGATCACCCAAAACGACCTGGTCTGCGCGGCAGTGCTGTCCGGCAACCGCAATTTCGAGGCGCGCATCCACCCGAACATCAAGGCGAATTTCCTGGCATCGCCGCCGCTGGTCGTCGCCTACGCGATCGCCGGTCGCGCCAACATCGACATGACGACCGAGCCGCTGGGCACCGGCAGCGACGGCAAGCCGGTGTTCCTGCGCGACGTGTGGCCCACATCCGACGAAATCGGCGCGGTGATGCAATACGCGACCGATCCGGCGACGTACCGGCGCCTGTACGGCGATTTCACCAAGGACAATCCGCTCTGGAATGCGATTCCGACCTCGGTCGGCCAGGTCTACGCCTGGGACAAGTCGACGTACATCGCCGAGCCGCCTTTCTTCAAAGATTTCACCATGAAGCCGGCGGCCATGCCGGCGATCCGCAATGCCCGCGCGCTGGGCATGTTCGGCGACTCGGTGACCACCGATCACATCAGCCCGGCGGGTTCGATCAAGCCGACCTCGCCGGCGGGCATCTATCTGCTCGAGCACGACGTCGGCGTCCCGGACTTCAACAGCTACGGCAGCCGGCGCGGCAACCACGAGGTGATGATGCGCGGCACCTTCGCCAACGTGCGCATCAAGAACCTGATGCTGCCCGCCAAGGCCGACGGTTCGCGCATCGAGGGCGGCTTCACGCTGCTGCAGCCGGAAAACGTGCAGGTGCCGATCTACGACGCCGCGATGGCGTACATCTCGCGCGGCGTCTCGACGGTGATCTTCGCCGGCGAGGAGTACGGCACGGGCAGCTCGCGCGACTGGGCGGCGAAGGGCACGCAGCTGCTTGGCGTGAAAGCGGTCATCGCCCGCAGCTTCGAGCGCATCCACCGCTCGAACCTGGTCGGCATGGGCGTGTTGCCGTGCCAGTTCAAGGGCAAGGACAGCATCGCCTCGCTCGGGATCAAGGGCGACGAACTGTTCGACATCAGCGGGCTCGAGGGAGGTATCAGGCCGCAGATGGACGTCACGCTGACCATCCGGCGCGCCGACGGCTCGACGCAGAGCGTACCGGTGCTGCTGCGCATAGACACGCCGATCGAGGTGGACTACTACCTGAACGGCGGCATTCTTCCGTTCGTGCTGCGCGAGTTGCTCGCGGCCTAAGGCAGCGATCACGCCGCCATCCCGCGCGCCCGGCGCCCCCGCCAGCCATCCGCTGGCGCGGGCGCTGCCGCTGTTCATGCTCGCGGGGTTCTGCCTCTCGTCGCTCGACGCGACCGCCAAGTACCTCGTCCAGAGTCACGCGCTGTTCCTGGTGGTGTGGGCGCGCTATGCGGGGCAGATGCTGTTCGTCACGCCGTTCGCGTGGAAGCAGGCCGGGCCCGGGTTCTGGCGGACGCGCCGCCTCGCGCTGCAGCTTGCTCGCTCGGCGCTGCTGCTGATCGCGACCGCGTGCTTTTTCGGCGGCCTGCGCTACCTGCCGCTGGCGGAAGGCTCCGCGATAACTTTCCTGGCGCCGATTTTCGCGGTGCTGCTGTCGATGCCGCTGCTGGGCGAGCGGCCGACGCCGGCGCGGTGGATCGCCGCGCTCACGGGCTTTGCCGGCATCGTGATCCTGGCGCGACCCGGCTCGACAGTGTTCCAGCCGGCGGCGCTGCTGCTCGTCCTGGCGGCACTGTGCAATGCGCTCTATTTCCTCCTGACGCGCAAGCTCGTCGGCGAAGGTCCGTACACGACGCTGTTCTACAGCGCGCTAGTCGGCACCATCGGACTCTCGCTCGCGTTGCCGTGGGCGCTCGGCAGCGGCGCGCCGACGCTCAAGGACGGCGTGCTGTTCGTGCTCCTCGGCCTGTTCGCGGGGCTCGGCCACTGGCTCATCATCGGTGCGTTCCAGTTGGCGCCCGCGTCGCTGCTCACGCCATTCGCATATTTGCAGATGGTCTGGGCGACCCTCTACGGCTTCGTCATCTTCGGCCAATTGCCTGACCGATGGTCCGCGCTGGGCATCGCCATCGTCGTCGCCAGCGGCGTGCTCCTGGCGTTGCAGGAGCGGCGCCAGCGGCGACCGTGACCGGCGACGTCATCAGTCGGACGTGAAGCCCGACGTCTTCACGATCGGGCCCCATTTCGCGTAGTCGGAGGCGACCACCCGCGCGAATTCCTCCGGGGAATTCGGCGCCGGGTCCATGCCCACCTTCGACAGCTTTTCGAGGACGTCGACCGATTGCAGCGCCTTGTTGATGCCGCGATTGAGCGTGTCGACAACCGACCTGGGCATGTTGGCCGGACCGAAAAAGCCGAACCAGCCGATCGCCTGCACGGCCGGCAGACCGAGCTCCTTGAACGTGGGGACGTCGGGCAGCGCGGTCGAGCGCACCGCGCCGGAGCTGGCGAGGATGCGGATCTTCCCGGACCGGTGCAATTCGCTCAGGTCCGCCAGCGTGTCGATCGCCGCGGGAACCTGCCCGCCGACGAGATCGTTGATGTATGCGGCGGAGCCCTTGTATGCGACGTGCAGCATCGGCACGCCGAGTTCGGTCGAGAGCAGCAGGCCGAAGAAGTGCGGCAGGCTGCCCGCACCCGAGGTCGCGAATGCGGCCTTGTCGGGGTTCGCCTTCACCCAGGCGGCGAATTCGGGCCAGGTCTTGGCGCCGCTGCCAGGTCCCGTGGCGAAGGCAAACTGGAAGGTCGCGCCCAGAGCTATCGGCGTGAAATCCTTCAGCGGATCGTAGTTGAGGTTCTTGGTGCTGTGCGGCACGACCGCCATCGGTCCGATCGGCATGACCATGATCGTCGTGCCGTCGGGCGCGGCGTTCTTGACGGCTTCGGCGGCAATGCGTCCGATCGCTCCCGGGCGATTGTCGACGATGACCGGCACGCCGAGGCTGTCCTTGAGCTTGTCGGCGACGACGCGCGCGATCAGGTCGGCCGTGCCTCCGGCCGGGAATCCGACGAGGATGCGCACCGGCTTGTCGAACTTGTCCTGCGCGCCCGCCACTGCAGCGGCGCCGCCCAGGCACGCCACCAGAACCCAACCAGCCACCATCGAAATTATCCGTTGCGCCTTCAAGATTGCCTCCTCGTTGTCCGAACAGGCGTCACGCATTCTTGACCGCGCTGTGGCGCGCGATCCAGCGCGTCAGCGGACGCCATTGCTCCCAGTCCGCTTCGGCGCGCGAACGCGGCAGGTCGAAAACGCTCAGACCGTCGCGCGCGCAGTGCACGTACACCTGCGTCTGCCGCAAATGCGCAACCAGCGGAAAATCGAAGGCGTTGAGGAAGTCCTCGAGCTCGAGCGCGCTGTGGGTGCGCGGGTCGACTCGCATCGCGACCAGGCCGATCGCGATGTCGCCCTTCCTGACGGCCTTGTATTCGCCGATCTGATCGAGGAAGTGCTGCGTCGCCGCGGTGTCGAAGGCACTCGGTGACACCGGCACCAGCAGCGTGTCCGCGCGCCGGATCGCGTCGCGCAACGCGTCGCCGTGCAGGCCCGCCGGCGTATCCATGATCAGCCAATGCGGATTGTGCTCGCGCACATCGTCCTTCCCGGAGGCGGGGGTCCAGCCTTCGATCGCGGGGAACAGCGCCGCGCGGCGTTGCAGCCACTCTATCGACGAACGCAGCGGGTCGAAATCGGCGAGGACGACGCGCTGCTTGCGCCCGGCAAGCCACCCGGCGATGTTCGTCGCCAGCGTCGACTTGCCGCTCCCGCCCTTCGGGTTTGCCACCAGTAGCGTCTGCATCGCGGTTACCTCGCCCGGCGCCGTGTGCCGTCGGCTGTCATTGTAGAGAAGCCGGCGGCTGCCGCCTACGGTCGCCGCCGCCCCGCTACACGCGGGGCAGCACTTCCAGCAGCGCTTCGAGCGCAGCGGCGCCCAGCCGCTTGCTGCGCGGCCCATTCCAGCCAGCGTCCGGATCGGGCCAATCGGCGTTGTCCTTGAAGGGCATCTCCAGCGTGAGCGAGAGGCAACCGAAGGTGCGTCCCACGTACTTCGATGCCAGCGAGGTATTGACCTTGGTGTCCTTGTTCGACGGATAGCCGTGAACGTCCTGGAAGTCGGGGCTCGCACGCCTGAACGCGGCTATGAACGCCTGCTGCCGAGCCGCATGCTCCGCGGTGAAGTCAGGCAGGCGCTCGCAGCCGTCGACGAACACGTAGGGTAAAGCTTCGTCGCCGTGCACGTCGAGCAACGCGGCGACCCCGGTCTCGTGCATCGCCGCGCGCACGTGAAACACTTCCGGACTCCGCTCGACCGTGGGCGCCAGCCATTCGCGGTTGAGGTTGGCGCCAGCGGCATTGGTGCGCAGGTTGCCGCGCACGCTGCCGTCCGGGTTCATGTTGGGCACGACATGGAGGACCGCGCCCGTAAGCAACGCCCGCGCGACCGGGTCGCTGGCATCGATCAGCCGCTCGAGCATGCCCTCGACGAACCACTCGGCCATCGTCTCGCCCGGATGCTGGCGAGCGATGATCCACAGCGGCCGCTTGCCGGCGCCGGCGGTGCCCACGCTCACCAGCGACATGTCGCGCCCCTCGACGCTGCTGCCCAGGTCGCGCACGCGCACCCGCGGCGAGCGCGCCACCGTGCCGAGCAGGTCGAGATGCCGTTCCCACGAATACGGCTCGAAATAGGCGTAGTAGATCGAGTCGCGATCGGGCGTGTGCTCGATGACCATCTCGGTGCCGTCGAAACGGGTCGGCACGCGAAACCACTCGCGCCGATCGTACGATGCGACCGCACGATAGCCGCGCCAGCCGTCGACGTAGGTGCAGGCGCCCGCGTTGAGGAGGCGCATTCGGCACTGCTGACCCGCTGCGCCTTGCAGGCGGAAATGGAACCACTGCCGAAACTCGGCGTGCGAATCGGCGCGAATGTCGAGCTGGATGTCGTCCGCGCGGGCGCAGGAGCGCGTTTCGATCGCTCCGGAATCGAAGCCGCTGGAAATTTTCAAAGCCATCGGGAAAGCCTGCGTATCGCGGTCCGCCGGGAAGCCGCGCTATGCTACCATCTGCCGCTGCCGGAAGGTGGCGGCGACAATCGCAGCAATCACGGGAGACCTGACATGACCACTGCCACGCAACCCCCCTCTTCCCACACCGGGCTATCGCCAGGCTGGTCGCTGGCGCTGGGCATACTGCTGGTCGTCGCCGGCGTCGTCGCACTGATCCATCCGGTGATGGCCGCGCTTGCCGCGGCGATCTACGTGGGCTGGTTTGCGCTGATCGCCGGCGTCATCGCCATCGTCGTCGCGATTCGTACGCGCAGCGAACCTCAGTTCGGCTGGCGGCTCGCTGTCGGCCTGCTGTACCTGGGGCTCGGCGTCCTGCTCGTGTCCAACCCCGTCGCTGCGGCGGCGTCGCTGGCGCTGTTGGTCGGCGCCTTCATGGCCGCCTCCGGCGTCGTCGAAATCATGCTGGCGATGCGCATGAATCCGCGCTCGGGGTGGGGCTGGCTGCTCGCCAACGGCATCGTTTCGATCATCTTCGCGATCATGGTCGTGATCGGCTGGCCGATGGGCTCGCTGGTGCTGATCGGTTATCTGGTCGGCTTCCAGATCATCACCTGCGGCATCGCCCGCATCGGGCTGGCACTGGCGGCGCGCAAGGCCGCGACGTCGGCCTGATCAAGGCACGGATGGGCGTGGAGGTCAGCGACGCAATGGCGCTGGCGCCCGCGCCGGGCGCGCGCACTGCGCACCGCCGGGAGTTCGAGGCCAACAAGCTGCGCAAGCGCCTGCGCCGCCAGGTCGGCGAGGCGATCGCCGACTACGCGATGATCGAAGCCGGCGACAGGGTGATGGTGTGCGTGTCCGGCGGCAAGGACAGCTACGGCCTGCTCGACATCCTGGTCTCGCTCAGGCAGCGTTCGCCCGTTCCCTTCGACATCATCGCGGTCAACCTCGACCAGAAGCATCCGGGGTTTCCCGCAGAGGTGTTGCCGGGCTACCTCGCCGGGCGGAACATTGCCTACCGCATCGAGGAGCAGGACACCTACAGTGTCGTCAAGCGCGTGATTCCGGAGGGCGGCACCATGTGCTCGCTGTGCTCGCGCCTGCGCCGCGGTGTGCTCTATCGCGTCGCCGGTGAAGTCGGCGCGACCAAGATCGCGCTCGGCCATCATCGCGACGACATCCTCGCGACGTTCTTCCTCAACTTGTTTTTCGGCGGCAAGCTCAAGACCATGCCGCCCAAGCTCACCTCCGACGACGGCAAGCACATCGTGATCCGGCCGCTCGCGTACGTGCGCGAGCGCGATCTCGCGCGTTACGCGGACGCGATGGCGTTTCCGATCATTCCCTGCGACCTGTGCGGCTCGCAGGAAAACCTGCAGCGCAAGCAGGTCGGCGCGATGCTGCGCGAGTGGGAGAAGAAATACCCGGGACGCGTCGAGACCATCTTCAACGCGCTGGGCAAAGTCGTCACCACGCACCTGCTCGATCGCCAGTTGCAGGACTTTTCGGCGATTCGCGCCGCGGGCCTGCCGCTGCCGGATGGCGACATCGCCTTCGACGACGATCCGTGCACGACGCAACCGTTGCCGGCGATGATCCGGCTGGAGCCGTTCGACGAGCGCTGAGCGCAAGCACGCATGACCCCGGCGACAGGGCTTCCGGTCCGGACGCCGACGCCTTCCCGCCGGCGGCCGCTTCACTGGTTGCGCGCTCGCTGGCTGTCGGCAGCGCTCGCGCTGCTGCTCGCGACCGGCGCCGCAGCGCAGGAACTGTCAGGCGCGCCGCTGCTCTCGGCTCTGCGTGCCGGCGGTCTCGTCATCTATCATCTATTTTCGCCATGCCTCGACCGACTTCGGCCAGAACGACGACCAGATGAGCGGCTACGAGGACTGCGCCAAGCAGCGCAACCTGACCGATCCCGGCCGCGACGAGGCGCGGCAGATCGGTGTCGCGATCAAGCAACTGGCAATTCCGGTCGGCGATGTTCTGGCGAGCCCGTTTTGCCGCACGATGGAAACGGCCCGGTTGATATTCGGCACCGCCACGCCGACGCCTGCGGTCCGCGGCGGACCCGCCCGGCCGGAGACGCCGGATCGCTACGCGGAGTTGCGCACACTGCTGTCCACGCCGCCAGCCGAAGGTACCGACCGCGTCATCGTCAGCCACGGCAATCCGTTCAGCGCCCTCGTCGGCCCGCCGTACCTCGCCGAAGGGGAAGCCGCCGTGATACGTCCATTGGGGGCACGCGGCTTTGTCGTCGTCGCGCGCGTCCTCAAGGGCGGCTGGGGAAGCCTCGTCAGCAAGTGATGCCGGCGCAGCTAGGCGACGCGCGGCATCCGGCTCGCCTGCACGACGGTGCACACGCTGATCTGTGCATTGCGCCCGCGCAGCGAGACCACGGTCGAAGGCAGCGCCTCCGTGGCGAGACCGGCAGACCTGCGCACTTCGTCCGACACGACGACCTCGCACTGCAGCTCCTTGCTCATATCCTGCAATCGCGCCGACACGTTGACCGCATCGCCGAGCGCTGTGAACACGAAGTGGTCGCGATACCCGACGTCGCCGACGACCACCTTGCCGCCGTGCACGCCGATGCCGAACCTGATCGGGTGCGGCAGGTCGTCCTTGAGCAGGGCATTCAGGTGGTCCATGCCGACGCCGATCAGGGCGACGGCATGCAGCGCCTGGCGACACGCGACCTGGCGATCGACGCCGAGCCCGAACAGCGCAAGCAGCCCGTCACCGACGAATTGATTGGGCGCGCCGCCTGCCCTGGTCACGGCTTCCGAGACCGTGGCGAGGAAGCGGTTGACGATGAACACGGTGTCGAAGGGCAGCCGCGATTCGGCCAACCTGGACGATCCGCGCATGTCGACGAACATCGCGACCACGTATTGCTCCCGGCCACCCCGGTGCACCCGAACTTTGCGCAGCCATGCGGCGTTCGTCTCGGGTGGCAGCAGCGGGACCACGGTGATGTCGGCCTGCGGTCGCAGCTGGCAGGCGAGCCGCACGCCTGGATTGCCGCCGGCGCCGACGCGATTGAGCACGACCATTTCCCGTCGTGAAGGCGGCGGCAACTCGCTTGAGTCGCCGACGATCCGGACGCGGCACGTGGAGCAGCGTGCGCGCCCCCCGCAGACGCTCGCATGCGGAATTCTGAAGCGCAGGCTCGCCTCGAGCACGCTGTAGCCGCGGGGAACACTCGCGCGCCGATCGTCCGGATAGGTGATTCGGATCAATCCGCGACGCCGCTCCCGCAGATCGCGCGCCGCGCGCGCGGCGAAGACGCACACGACGAGCCCGAGATATCCCATGGTGACATAGACCTTCAGATCGTCGACGAAAATGCGCTGCGCGGGTGTGGAAGGCTGGGTGAACTCCTGCTTGCGCCATTCGGGCGACTTTTGCATCTCGACGTAGCTGCGACCACCCTGGTAGAGGCCGAGCGCCGCCAGCGTCGGCAGCAGCACTGCACCGGCAAGCAGCAGCGGAGCGATGCGCGCAATCAGCGGTCGCATCCGCAGCCAGAAGAACAGGCCGATGCACGCACGCGTCCACGCCATGACCAGCCCCAAGGACGTGACGAGGAGCAGGTCTGGCCGCAACAGCCAATAGAAGCCGAACGCGTGCGCGTAGTATCGCTGCGTGTCGTAGATCAGCGGCGGAAGGCGCAAGCCGACGAGGTGCTGCAGCATCAGCGCCGGTATGCTCAGGCCCAGCGCCAGCTGCACGATTTCCGGAGTCTTCCAGTGGAAGTGCCGCCGCTGGTAGAGCGCCCACAAGCCCAGTGACGCGTGCACCACTGCGGCAGAATAGAGGACGAAGACCACGGGGGGAAAACGCCAGACCTCCATGTGGATCGTCAGCCCGTACTTCATCGCCGCGTACGAGATGTTGCCCAGCGCGTGATTCGCGAAATGCGACAGCAGGTAGCAGAACATGACCAGGCCGCAGGCGATGCGCACCTGGCGCACGCCGATGCCGCGCACGAATTCGCGCGGGCGCCGGTTGCCTGCCGCACTCATCCTGCCGCCGGTGATTGCTGTGGACGGCATCCGCCGGATGCGTCCGTTCTGGGCCGCACGCCGCGGATCAGCGCACGACGTCCTTCGTCTGCCCGTGCAGAATCTTGTTCTCCGCCGCGGTACGCGGGGCGCCGAAGTTCGAATTGACCTCCTTGGCCATCGCGTACGCGCGCAGCGTCGCCGGCCGCGCCTTGATCGACTCCTTCCAGCGCTTGAGGTGCGGGAACTCGTCGAGGGTCTGGCGCTGCCGCTCCGGAACGATCCAGGGATAGCTGGCGATGTCGGCGATCGAGTAGTCGCCGACGATGAATTCGCGGTCGCCAAGGCGCTTGTTCAGCACCGCGTACAGCCTGCCCGTCTCGTTGACGTAGCGATCGATTGCGTACGGCAGCTTCTCCGGCGCGTAGAGCCCGAAGTGGTGGTTCTGTCCCGCCATGGGCCCGAGGTTGCCCATCTGCCAGAACAGCCATTGCAGGCAGTCCAGGCGCGGGCGAAGGTCAGATGGAACGAAGCGGCCGATCTTGTCGGCGAGGTAGAGGAGGATCGCGCCGGACTCGAACATCGCGATCGGCGCGCCACCGTCCGCGGGCGTCTGGTCGACGATCGCGGGGATGCGGTTGTTCGGCGAAATCGCCAGGAATTCCGGACGGAACTGCTCGCCCTTGCCGATGTTCACCGGATGGATGGTGTACGGCAGGCCAGATTCCTCGAGGAACATGGTCATCTTGTGACCATTGGGCGTAGTCCAGTAGTAAAGGTCGATCATGCGTACCTTCAGTAAGTGCCCGGATAGGCACCCCCGTCGAGCAGGATATTCTGGCCAACCAGGTACGAGGCATGCGCGCTGCAGATGAACGCGCACAGCGCGCCGAATTCCGCAATGTTGCCGAAGCGGCCTGCAGGAACGCTGTCCCTGGCCACGCGCGTGACTTCGTCGATCGGCTTGCCGGTCGCCTTCACCCGTGCTGCGAGCGTCAATTGCAGACGGTCGGTATCGATCGACCCGGGCAGGATGTTGTTGATAGTCACATTGTGGCGCGCGACCTTGCGCGCAACGCCCGCAACAAATCCCGTCAGGCCACTGCGCGCGCCGTTGGACAGGCCGAGGATGTCGATCGGCGCCTTGACCGAGGACGAGGTGATGTTGACGATGCGGCCGAACTTGCGCGCGATCATTCCGTCGACGGTCGCCTTGATCAGTTCAATGGGCGTAAGCATATTGGCGTCGATCGCACGCAACCACGCGGCGCGATCCCAGTCGCGAAAATCGCCGGGCGGTGGACCGCCGGCGTTGTTGATCAGGATGTCGGGATCCGGACACGTCGCGAGCGCCGCGGCGCGCCCTTCGGGCGTAGTGATGTCGCAAGCCACCCAGTGGACGTGTCGCCCGGCCATCGCGCCAATTTGTTCGGCAGCATTGCGAAGTGCAGCTTCGGTCCGCGCAACGATAGTGACGTCGACGCGTTCACGCGCCAGCGCCTCTGCGCAGCCACGCCCAAGACCCTTGCTGGCGGCACAGACCAGCGCCTTCCTGCCGTCGATTCCCAGATCCATCACTAAGGCATTTCCAGGTCATTTCAATCGTCGCGCGCACCAAAACCCTGGCACTGCGTGGCACCCGTGCAACCGAAGTGTACAGGTGAAACGGCAGACCTTACCAAGCCGGACTCCAGTGTCGCCGCGAATCCCGCTCGGCAAGCCTGCGCGAGGCGAAGGCGTGGCGGCAGAGGACCGTGGGCGGAGCCCCGCCAACCTCGTCAGGCAGCTCGGTGCCCAGCGCGAGTACAATGCCGTGAACAGGGGAGTTATGCGCGCCATTCTCACCGCTGCGCTGATGCTCGCTGCCACTTCCGCGTCGGCGGAGTGGGTGAAGGTCACCGAGACCACGGACGCCGTGTTCTACGTCGACCCGGCGTCCATTAGCAAGAGCGACAACCTTCGCCAGGTATGGGTGATACAGGACTACATGAAACAAGAACCCAATGGCACACGCTCTCGACGATTGTCGTTCGAGATCGACTGCGCGGGGGAGCGGCTGAGGAGCCTTTCAGCCACCGAACATTCGGAACCAATGGCAAGTGGCAACATTCTCAATTCTCGAAACGGAGAATCGGACTGGATCTACGTCGCGCCAAGAACAGGGAGCAACATCCCGCGAAAGACGCCGAACAGGATTATTCTCAGGTTCGTCTGCCACGAGTAGGCCGTCCATGGCAGGCCACGAGAAGCAAGAGATCCCGACTTCGAGTTCGGAGACTTCGCGGCACAGCCGCAGTTGCCTGGTCAGCTTGAGCAGGTCAGCCGAGAAGGGCGACGCACAGGTCGTCTCTCGAGGGTGTCTTGGCGTTGACGAAGACGTTGAGGATGATGAGGAGTGACCTCATTCGCGATCCGACTGCGAAGCGTCATTCGGCTTGCGAACGACTGCCTCGACGAGCCCGACCCAGGCAGGTGCCCTTACCAACTTTCTTTGAAGGGGCGCGCTTCAACTTCGAACGACCATGCGGAGCGGGGCTGCGTGGTCAGGTGAAACGCCGTGTCGGCCAGATCGTCCGAGGCGATGAAGAAGTCGTCCGGCTTGTCCTTCATCATGGCGCGCGTGCGAGGCAGGTCGACTACGCCGTCGACAATGATCAGGCAGACGTGGATGTTCTGCGGCCACAGGTGCCGCGCCATCGACTCGGTGAGGCTCTTCTGAGCCGCCTTTGCCGGCGCGAATCCTGCCGTGCGGGCCACGCCCCTGCGCGAGGATGTAGCGCCGATGACGACGATATTGCCGCCGCCTTGGGCTTTCATCGGCGGGATAACCTGCTTCGCGGCGAGCAAGAGGCCGAGAGTGTTGACGCGAAAGGCGCTGTCGAGGGCCGCGGGGTCGATGTCCTCGACAGTGCCCCAGGTGCCCGAGCCGGCGTTGTAAACGAGTGTGTGCACGGGGCCCATCTCACGTTCGATCGCGTCGAACGTGCGCGCCACCGAGGCGGCGTCGGTCACGTCGCAGCGGTATGCACGCGCGCCCGCGAGGCTTGCCGCGAGCGGCCCGCTCGTCTCGGTCGTTCGTGCGAGGAGCGCCACTGCGTAGCCCTCCTTCGCGAAGCGACGGCCGAGCGCCGCGCCGTTCCCAGGACCCACGCCGACCACGGCGCACACCTTGTTCGTTGTCATGGTTTCCCCTCACACGCTCGACGTGGTTCGGACTTGGCAACTGCCTTCAATGCATCCAGGCCGCGCACGAACGTGCGCCAGGCGACGCCTCTCATCATGCGTGTCCGATTTTGCCCGAATTCACCGGTCGGGCGATAGGCTCGCTTCGATTCCCCTGACCGCGAGTCGCAATGCGTCGTTCTGTTTTCACTGCAAGAGCGCCTTCTTTGCCAACTTCTCCGATTCTTCACTGACCTTCTGCAGATAGGGCTTTTGCACCAGGGAGCGGCTTGCATGGATCGCGTCCCCATGTCGACCGAACATGGCGCCAGAGTGGGCCTCGATGGCCAGTTACGTCAATGAGGGCAGTATGCTTTCAGCGTATGTATCGGCACTTGGGAACAGCACCCCGACGAGCTTCCGCGTAAGTTCAGGCTAGCGGATGGAGTTCTTCGTTCAGACTCGGATCATGCAACAAGCGGATCAACTGCCCCTGCAGTGTGGCATGTCCTTTGCTCAAGGACAGCTGTCTGGCTGGACCTCCTCCTCGGGCCAGATCCTGGCCCCGAGCACTCACCCCAAGTGTTCGGGGCCTTTTTCACCAAAGTGACGTTTTGCGGCTTCGGCTGACTTTGTTTGGCAGCCAAGTAGCCTCGTTCGAAGCGCAGAACTCGGTAGTTGGAAAGCCCCTTGGCTCGGAGAAGGTGGGCTGGAGGCACCCTGCCAGGGCGGTGAGCACTTCGAGCGTCAGGCGAGACGCGCGGCGCTCAAGGGCGCATCCGTTTGGCGAGTTCGATGGCAATGCGTGCAGCAATTCGAGCATGATTGGCCCCCGCATGCTCGCAACTACGACCGCCGTGTCACAGCTTTCCGGCAAGCCTATAATCGCCCTGATGTCTGGCGATTCACTGCCTTTCTGGCCGTAACACTCTTTCAACGCCCTTTCAATCTCGCGGATCTGCGATCATGGGATGCCTGCTCAAACAAGGTGGAATTCACTCGAGATTGCGCGTTGGTGCCGTCCTGCTGGCTGCGGGTGAAGGCCGGCGCATGGGTGGCGTGGCCAAGGCGCTGATACGGCTTCAGGGCGTGCCGCTGATCAGCCGCCAACTGGTCGCCTTGAGCGGCGCCGGCGTCGACGAGGTGGTCGTCGTCACCGGCCACGCGCGCCATGCGGTCGAGGAACAGGTGCGAAGCTACGTGGTCACGCTTGCGCACAACGAGGCCCATGCTGCAGGCCAGCAGGGCTCCGTGCGCGTCGGGCTGGCCGCGCTCAGTGGTGGCTTCGATGCTGTCATCATCATGCTCGCCGACCAGCCATTGATCGGCGCGGGCGACTTGATCGAGCTGATTGGAGCGTTCAAGAAGCGGCCCGCCGGTCACGTCGTGGTGCCCGTCGTGAATGGTTTACGCGGCAACCCGGTCGTGCTGGACGATGTGGCACTTGCGCAGATACTCGCCAGCGACACGAACCTCGGTTGCCGTCATCTGGTCGAGCGTCAGCCCGAGCTGGTGCACGCGTACGAAACTGCCAATGCGCGCTTCATCACCGACCTCGATACGATGGACGACCTGCGGCAGCTCGCCCAGCGGACCGGTTGGCAACTGGAACTTCCGGCTCTGGAAGCGGCTCAGTAATTGCGGTAGCCTTGGCAGCGCGAAGGCGGCGCACCTGTATTGTTGCCGTGCGATAGACGAGTTGGTCCATTAGAGCGAGAACGTTGGAGGAGCGATCGATGATTCCCCGCGATTTCGAGTATTACGCACCGAAGTCCATTTCCGATGCACTTGGCCTGCTGAAGCAATTCGGCGATGAGGCGAAGCTGCTCGCCGGCGGCCACAGCCTGTTGCCGATGATGAAAATGCGCTTCGCGCAGCCGGGCCATCTGATCGACCTCGGCAAGATCGCTGCGCTCAAGGGCATTCGCGAGGAAGGGGCCACGATTCGTATCGGAGCGATGACGACGGAGAACGAGCTTATCTGGTCGAAGCTCCTGCAGGCCAAATGTCCGTTGCTGGTCGAGGGCGCGCGGCTCATTTCGGATCCACAGGTGCGCTACAAGGGGACGATCGGCGGCGACATCTCGCACGGCGACCCGGGCAATGACCATCCAGCGATCATGCTGGTCCTGGGCGCGTCGTTGGTGCTGCGTTCGGCGGCGGGTGAGCGCGTCGTTCCGGCGGACGGCTTCTTCGTCGGAACCTACGACACGTTGATGAAGCCCGACGAAATCATGACCGAAATCCGCATTCCGGTCCCTGAGCCTGGCAGCGGTTACTGCTACGCCAAGCTCAAGCGCAAGGTCGGCGATTATGCGACCGCGGCAGCGGCGGTCACGCTGCGCATGAACGGCGAGGTGGTCCGCGACGTCGCCATCGCGCTGACCAACGTCGGGCCCACGCCGCTCAAGGCGCGTGCGGCCGAGGATTCATTGCGGGGCAAGGCATTGACCGACACGTCGATGAACGCCGCCGCCGAACTCGCGATGAGCATCTGCGATCCGGTCGGCGATCAGCGCGGCGACGCGGAATACAAGACTGCGATGGCCGGTGAAATGCTGCAGCGGGCGCTGCGCCTCGCCCGCTCCCGCACCGGCCACTGATTCGACATCGAGGAGACGAATATGGCCAAGAAGCAAGCGGTGTCGTTCAAGCTCAACGGCAAGCCTGTCGACGTGGTGGTCGAGCCGCGCGAACTGCTGATCCACACACTGCGTGAAAGACTTCTGCACACAGGGCCGCACATCGGCTGCGAAACCACCCACTGCGGCGCGTGCACGGTCGATCTCGATGGCATGTCGGTCAAGTCTTGCACGGTGCTGACGGTGCAGTGCCAGGACGCCGAGGTACTGACCATTGAGGGCTTCGAGCAGGGCGGCGCGCTGCACGCGCTGCAGGAAGGCTTTACCGAGCAGCATGGCCTCCAGTGCGGTTACTGCACGCCTGGCATGATCACCCGCGCCTACCGGCTGCTCAAGGAAAACCCCAATCCGTCGGAAGATGAGATTCGCTATTGGATGGCCGGCAACCTTTGCCGCTGTACGGGCTATCAGAACATCGTCAAGGCGGTCCAGCACGCGGCGAAGAAGCTGGCGTCGACGTCCGCCTGATCAATCCTGACCCAACCGGAGAATTCGACATGGCCGCTTCCACGGACACACTCGAGCGCGAGACAAAGCTTCAAGGGTTGGGCGTCTCCAGATTGCGCAAGGAGGACGCCCGCTTCATCCGCGGACGGGGAACCTACGTCGACGACATCAAATTGCCCGGTATGCTGTTCGGGGCGATGGTGCGCAGTCCCTACGCGCACGCCCGGATCAAGTCCGTCAACAAGGCCAAGGCGTTGGCGGTGCCGGGTGTCGTTGCGGTGTTGACCGCGGAGGACCTGAAACCGGTGAAACTGCATTGGATGCCGACTCTCGGCGGCGATGTGCAGGCCGTGCTCGCCGACGGGAAGGTCTGTTTCCAGATGCAGGAAGTTGCGATGGTGATCGCCAGCGATCGCTACAGCGCCGCCGATGGCGCGGACCAGGTGGAGGTCGACTACGAGGAATTGCCGGTCATCGTCGATCCGCACAAGTCGATGGCGGCCGATGCGCCGATCATTCGCGAAGACATCGCCGACAAGGACAACGTGGGGCACGGCAAGCGCACGCACCCGAATCACATCTTCACGTGGGAAGCCGGCGACAAGGCCGGCACCGATGCGGTATTTGCAAGCGCTGAAGTGACCGTACGGGAAGAGATCCTGAACCCGCGCGTGCATCCATGCCCGCTGGAGACATGCGGCTGCGTGGCCTCGTTCGACAAGGTCACCGGCCAGTTGACGGTTTACATGACTTCCCAGGCGCCGCATCTGGTCCGCACCGTGGTGGCGATGCTGTCCGGCATCCCCGAAAGCAAGATCCGGATCGTGGGCGGCGACATCGGCGGCGGCTTCGGCAACAAGGTCCCGGTCTATCCGGGCTATGTCGTCGCGATCGTGGCTTCGATCGTGACCGGCGTGCCGATCAAATGGATCGAATCGCGCATCGACAATATTTCGACCACCGGCTTCGCCCGCGACTATCACGGGGTCGGCGAGCTCGCAGCCGACAAGGACGGGCGCATCAAGGCGCTGCGCTTTACCGCGCTGGCCGATCACGGCGCGTTCAATTCGCACGTATCCGCCACCAAGTTGCCGGCGGGCCTGTTTTCCATCTGCACCGGTTCCTATGCCATTCCCAAGGCCTACTGCCGGGTCGATGCGGTCTACACCAACAAGGCACCCGGCGGTGTCGCCTACCGTTGCTCGCTGCGCGTCACCGAGGCGGTGTACCTGATCGAGCGCATGATCGACGTTCTGGCGCAGAAGCTGGGACTGGACAAGGCCGAGATCCGCCGCCGCAACTTCGTCAAGGCGGAGCAGTTTCCGTATACGACGGCACTGGGCTGGACGCTCGACAGCGGCAGTTACCACGCTGCGCTGGACAAGGTATTGAAGGCGGTCGACTACGATGAATTGCGCCGCGAGCAGGCGGAAAAACGAGCCCAGGGCGAGTTAATGGGAATCGGTGTCTGCACGTTCACCGAGATCGTAGGCGCCGGCCCCACCAAGGTTTGCGACATCCTCGGCATTGGCCTTTTCGACAGCTGCGACATACGCGTCAATCCGACCGGCAGCGCGATCGCGCGGTTGGGCACGATGAGCCAGGGCCAGGGGCACGCCACAACCTACGCGCAGATCATCGCCACCGAGCTCGGCCTGTCGTCGGATGAAATTCAGATCGAGGAGGGCGACACGGACAAGGCGCCGTACGGCGCGGGCACCTGGGGCTCGCGCTCGACGCCGGTGGGCGGGGCCGCCGCGGCAATGGCGGCGCGCAAGATCCGGGCGAAGGCCCAGAAGATCGCGGCGCACCTGCTGGAAGTGGGAGAAGGCGATCTCGAATGGGAGGTCGACCGGTTCAAGGTCAAGGGCAATCCCACCCAGGCGAAGACGATGAAAGAGATCGCCATGGCAGCGCACACGAGCAACTTGCCGGACGGCATGGAAAAGGGTCTCGACGCCACCGAGTACTATGATCCGCCGAACATGACATTCCCCTTCGGCGCCTACGTCTGCGTGGTCGACATCGATCGCTTCACCGGTGAGACGAAAGTCCGGCGCTTCTATGCTTTGGACGATTGCGGCACGCGGATCAACCCGATGATCATCGAGGGCCAGATCCACGGCGGGCTTACCGAAGCCTTTGCCGTCGCTTTCGGGCAAGCCATTCCGTTCGACGAGAACGGCAACCATCTCGGCAACAGCCTCATGGATTATTTTCTGCCCACCGCCGTGGAGACTCCGCATTGGGAAACCGATCACACGGTCACGCCATCGCCGCATCACCCCATCGGCGCCAAGGGCGTGGCGGAATCGCCGCACGTCGGCGGCATCCCCTGTTTCAGCAATGCGGTCGTGGACGCGTTTGCGCATCTGGGCGTGACGCACATGGACATGCCGCATACGGCCTACCATGTCTGGCAGCAATGCAAGGCGCTCGGCATCAACAAGAGGTAGTGTCCGAACCGGGACCATCGGCATGAAGGTCGAGCTCGAGAAAACATTTCCCATGCCCGCCTCATCCGAGGTCGCCTGGGAATTTCTGCAGAACCTCGAAGCGGTCGCCGGGTGCATGCCCGGCGCCAAGATCACGGAACGCCTGGCCGACGGCGGCTACAAGGGAACGGTCACGGTCAGGGTCGGTCCCGCGACGATGTCGTTCCGGGGCGAGGTCGCGGTGCATGACGTCGATCCTGCAGCGCATTCGCTTCGCGTCCTGGGCAAGGGCACCGACAGCACCGGAACTTCCGGGGCTTCGATGGACCTTGCGGCGCGAATCGAGGCCGTCGCCGCAGGCTCGAGCAATCTGGTGGGCCGGAGCGAGGTGTCGATGAGCGGCAAGGCAGCCGCGTTCGGCGGGCGCATGATGACCTCGGTCGCCGACCAGATCCTCAAACAGTTCGCTGACAATTTCGCCGCTCAAGTGGCGGCGCTTGCGGCGCAGCGGACCGCCGCCGTGACGCCCGCGTCTGCTGCGCCGGCGGCGGTCGCGGAAAACGCGGTCGCCGGCGTACCACCCCCGGTTGCCCGCGAACTGAACGGCCTCGCGCTCATCTGGGCTGTGTTGAAGGACTGGCTGCGCGGTCTGTTCCGCAAGAGACCGGCTTGAGTCCGCCCTCGCAGCGGATGAACGACGTCGTCGACCTGCAGCGTCAGTTGCGGGGCGCGGGCTACATCGCCGAGCGTCCCCTCGCTGCCGCGTTATTGCTGATGCTGGATCTCGGTCGCCCGCTGCTGCTCGAGGGTGATGCCGGTGTGGGCAAGACCGAAGTCGCGAAGGCGCTCGCCACGGTGCGTGGTGCGAAGCTCATTCGCCTGCAGTGTTACGAAGGGCTCGATGTACACGCGGCGATGTACGAGTGGAATTATCAGCGGCAGTTGCTGGCGATCAAGCTCCTGGAGCGGGACGAGCGTTCCGTTGCACTGAAAGAACAGGACATCTTCTCCGAGCGTTATTTGCTGAAGCGCCCGCTCCTTGAGGCGATCAGCTGTAGCGAGCCGCCGGTGCTGCTGATCGACGAAGTCGACCGCGCCGACGAAGCGTTCGAGGCATATCTGCTCGAGCTGCTTTCGGACTTTCAAATGTCGATTCCGGAATTGGGAACCATGCACGCTGTTTCGCGGCCGCTGGTGGTCATCACCTCCAACGGCACGCGTGAACTCTCGGACGCGCTGCGTCGCCGCTGCCTCTATCAGTACATCGACTATCCCGACACCGAAAAGGAGCTGGCGATCGTCGAGATTCGCGCGCCCGAAGCGGCGGGGATGTTCGCCCGCCAACTGGTCGAGTTCGTGCAGAACGTCCGCCGCATGGACCTGCAGAAGAAGCCGGGCATTGCAGAAACGCTCGACTGGACGGCGGCGCTGCTGCGGCTCGGCATTTCCGCAATTGACGATGACGGGGCGGAGCGGATTCTCGAAACGCTGAGCGCTCTCGTGAAGACCCGCGGCGATCGCGCCGGGTTCACCCGGGAGGTCGTTGCGCGCATCGCCGCAACATGTTGACTGTCGCGCCGTTGCCGGATGCCGATCCGGGCGCGACCCTGCGCACGCGCCTGACCGGTTTTGCCGGTTTTCTTCGCGCCAACGGTTTCGGCGTAGGCGGCGGCGATTCGCCGCGCGTCCTCGAAGCGGCCGAGCAAGTCGGGGTTCTCGACGGAAAGATCCTGCGTTGGAGCCTCAAGGCGCTGCTGTGCGCTCGCGGCGACGAATGGCGGCGATTCGATGCACTGTTCGATGCGTACTTCCTGCGACCGAACAAGAAGGCTTTCGCCGAAAGCCATGTCCCGAAGACAGGACCGCCCGAGTGGGCAGGCGCGCCGGGTGATGCCAACGCTCAAGTGCCCATTGCCACCGCCGGTCACGGAGCCGCGGGCGAGGACGATGGCCGTGCGCAGCGGCACGGCGCGAGCCGCGAGGAATCACTTGCGTCTACCGACTTCCGGGACCTTGATCGTGCTGATCAGGTGCGCGACATCGAAGCACTGATGCGCCATTTCGCCCGCCGTTTGAAGCACCTGCAACTGCGGCGCGAAGCGCGCTTCGATCACGGCCGCCGCCTCGACCTGCAAGGTACGATCCGCAGGAGTGTCGCCAGCGGCGGCACGCCGTTGCGTCTGGCGTGGAAGGATCGCCGCCGTGTGCGCCCACGCCTCGTCCTGCTGCTCGATGTCAGCCGGTCGATGAGTCAGTACAGTTTCTTTTACCTGCGCCTCGCGCGCGCACTCTGCGCGGAACTCGCCGACGTGTATTGCTTCATCTTTCACACCCGCATTACCGGCGTCGGCGAAGCGCTTCGCGATCCGGACCCGTGGCGATCGCAGGAACGCCTTCACCTCCTGGCAGCCGGGTGGGCCGGCGGCACGCGCATCGGCGAGTGCCTGCAGGAGTTCAATCGCTCCGACGGCCCGCGCCTGGTCCATTCGCGTACCGGGGTGATCGTCGTCAGTGATGGATACGACACTGGCGAACCGGAACTCCTGGCAGCGGCTCTTGGCCAGCTGCGCCGACGGGCGCGGCGCATCGTCTGGCTCAACCCGTTGTTGAAGCGACCGGATTTCAGCCCGACGAGCCGCGGCATGCAAGCGGCATTGCCGCACCTCGACTTGTTCGCATCCGGCGCCGACCTTGCAAGCATTGAGCATATACTGCCAAAGATCATAGAGACCCTGCGATGACCAGCGACGAACTCCTCGAGATGGCGCGCGAATTGAATGGCCGCCGCGAACGCTATGCGCTCGTCACGGTCGTCCGGGCCGTCGCGCCCACGTCGGCCTACCTTGGTGCGCAAGCGATCGTCCTCGCGGACGGGACTCTGCACGGCTGGATCGGCGGAGGATGCGCAAAGGGCGTGGTCATCGGGGCTGCGCAAAATGCGATCAGCACGGGCGAGCCGAAGCTGGTGCGTATTTCCAACGAGCGGATTCTGTCTGAAGACGATGTCGAGCAACACACGATGTCCTGTGCGAGCAACGGTACGATTGAACTTTTCATCCAGCCGTATAGTCCCCGCACCGCGCTCTGCGTCATCGGCAATACGCCGGCCGCCGACGAGGCACGCTTCCTCGCCGAGCGCCTCAGAATCCGACTCGCCGATACGCCGGACGAGGTGCCGATCGTACTTGTCGCGACGCAGGGACAAGGCGATGAAGACGCGCTCGAACGGGCGTTGAAGAGCCCGGCAAGGCACATCCTCATGATCGCGAGCGGGCGCAAGGCGAACAAGCTGCGCCAAGTGATGCGCATGCGCGGCATCGACGAGGCCCAGCTCGCGCGGCTCTGCGCACCCGCCGGCCCGGATGCCGGGGCCAAGACGCCTGGAGAAATTGCGTTGGTGGCTATGGTTGGCGTACTGGCGCTTCTGCGCGGTCGAGCCCAGCTGTCTGCCATCCCGCCGGAGCGGCACGCGCCGGCCGATGGACCTGCATCGTCCGCACTTCTATCCGTTTCGCCCCCGGAACCCGAGCCGGCAGCACCCGGGGCCAAATTCATCAACCCGGTGTGCGGAATCGCGGTCGACATGGCTGCGCCGAGGCACATCGAAGAGTACGAAGGGATCGCCTACTACTTCTGCTGTGACTGCTGCTTGGCGACGTTCCGCGAGGATCCAGCGAAATACGCTGCGATCCGTAGCGTTTCCGCGGGAGGGAATTAGGCGCGGAATGACTCGTCGCGATGAATGCGGCGGTCTGCCTTTGGGCAACAAGGTCGCCGCTCTGAGCCAAGGCCTTCCGTTGAAGCAACTCTCCTTCGAGATGTCAGATTGTCTTGCCGCGTCGCTGGTCGAGCAAGCGTTCGATCCGTTCGATGTTACGTCGGACTCCGTCCATGTTTGGGTTGACTTCCAACGCGCGGCGTGAATACTCGAGCGCGCGTTCGTAGTACTCGAGTCGGACATAGATCTGCGCGTAGCCGGAGAGCGCACCGAAGTGGTACGGGTTGCGCTTGATAACCTCATCGCAGTCGGCAAGCGACTTGCGCAAGTCGCCGACAAGGAAATATAGCGTGGCGCGCTTGTTCCAGCCTTCGGCAAAGTCGGGCTTGAGCTTGATGACACGGGTAAACGTGGCGATGCTTTCCTCCAGGCCGCCGACGCTCATTTGCTGAATACCCGTCCGGTAGAGTTTATCGACTTCCTGATTGCCGGAGCGCGCCCAAAGACGCCACATCGCCTGCTCCGCGCGATCACGCACTTCTTCGTCGACGTCGCGCAGTGCCTGCACGAGCAGCGCGGTGTCGGCCATGATGCCGACGTCTCCGAGCCGGCTGACGGCCTCTCCGCGCGTTTGCGCTCGAGAGTCGGCGAGTGCTTTCAAGGCCAGTTCCCGGCTCATCCCTTGCGCCTGCGCGGCAGCGCTGGCAAGCAACAGGATCGACATCGCCGCGGGTAGAAAAGCTTGCATAAGAATCAACGCGCTCTTCCTGGGTTGCGCAGCGGCATCGCCGATGAACGATCGCCACTCGATCACTGGACGACCTCGGCCGCGCGCAGCAGCAGCGACTGCGGGATCGTGATGCCGAACGCACGCACAGGATTCGGCAGCATCGGGGCTCCACCGAGAGGCTGTACGGGACCGACTTGGCGACGCTACGCCGTTGCGCTCGGAGGGTCAAGCACGAATCTACGGTGCCGGCACCATCACCAGCCGGTCGACGCCCGATTCCGCACCCCAGGCTTCACCCGCGCGACCCAGCATCTGCCGGACATTGGCGCGATCCTTGTTCGACGGGAAGCTGTCGAACTTCTCGGTGACTGGGTCGAAGCACACGATGGCGTTGATGCTCCAGTCGGTGAGCCACACCCGGTCCTTATCGTCGATCCACACCGAATACGCGTGCGCGTTGCCCGGCAGCTTCCACTCGCGCCAGGCCTTACCGGCGGGGTCGTACCTGCCGACCTGCCCGGTGTTCCAGTAACTGACCCAGATGCGGCCGCGCGAATCGGACCATACGCGCCGCGCGCCCTGCCCCGGCGTCGGCGGCTCGATGACGGTGGCCTCGCCGGTCTCGGTGTTGATCTGCGCGATGTGGTTGCCGGCCAGCGACGCGTAGTACACGTCGCCGCCCGGTGTCGTGGTGATACCGTAGGGGCCGCTGCCGCGCGGCGACTTCCACACCTTCACGTCGCCGGTCGCGGGATCGAGGCGCCCATAGTAGCCGCTCTGCCCGGTAAACCAGACGCGACCCTTCGTGTCGAAGGTCGCGGTGTTGAGATTCGTGTATCCGGTGTCCGGCGGCAGCGGCCACACCTTGACGGCACGCGTTTTCGCGTCGACGCGCACGATCGCGTTCTGGCCGCCGTCGGTGATCCAGGCATTGCCGTCGGGCCCGATGATCACGCCATGCGGCGCGGACCCGGGACCGAGCGGGACCTCCACCGACTTGCCGCTTTGCGGGTCGAGAATGCCGAGCTTGCCCGACGCCTGCGCCGTGTAGTACACCGGCCCGCCCGGAGTGGGCGCCGCGGCGACGTCGTGCGGACCCGAGCCGCGCGGCACGTCGAAGTAGATCGGTGCGGCGAACGCCGCGGCGCAATGGAAAGCGCACGTCCAAAACATACCGCTCAGGGTTCGCTGAATCGTCATGATTGCCTCCTTCACGTGCGCATGGAACCAGGCGGTGCCGCCGCACTGCGCACAACGCCCGCGCGTGGGGCACGCGATGCCGCAGTTTAGAAGAAGCAGCTGTCAAGTGCTACGATATCTGACCCCACCGGCGGAGTCATGTCGCATCCATGGAAGTCATCATCGTCGGCGCCGGCATCGGCGGACTGACCCTTGCATTGACGCTGCACGAGGCGGGCATCGCGACGCTGCTGTTCGAAGCGGTGCCCGAGCTAAAGCCGGTCGGCGTCGGCATCAACATCCTGCCGCACGCGTCGCGGGAGCTCTCGCGCCTCGGCCTCGAGGAGGCTCTGTCCAAGGTCGCGGTCGCGACGCGCGAAGCGGTGTTCTTCAACCGCTTCGGCCAGCTCATCTACCGCGAACCCGCAGGTCGCGACGCCGGCTACGACTGGCCGCAGTTCTCGGTTCATCGCGGCGACCTTCAGCGGGTGCTGCTCGACGCGTTCCGCGCCCGGGTCGGGGCGGATCGGCTGCGCCCCGGCTGGGAATGCACCGGCTTCGAGCAGACCGCGACCGGCGTCACTGCTAATTTTTGCGACGGCACGACCGGCGCGACGAAACGGCCGCAGCACGCCGACGTCCTCATCGCCTGCGACGGCCTGCATTCGGCGATCCGCAGGCAGTTGCATCCCGGCGAGGGCGAGCCGGTGTATTCGGGCGTGAACATGTGGCGAGGCGTCTCCGTGTGGCCGCCTTTCCTGTCGGGCGCGAGCATGGTGCGCGCCGGGTGGCTCGCCACCGGCAAGATGGTCATCTACCCGATCCGCAACGACATTGATGGAGAGGGACGGCAGCTCGTCAACTGGGTCGCCGAGATCGCCACGCCGACGCACCACGCTCGCGACTGGAACCGCCGCGGCGAACTCGCCGACTTCATCGACGCATTCGCCGACTGGCATTTCGACTGGCTCGACGTCCCGGCGCTGATCCGCGCCGCCGCCACGATCCTGGAATTTCCGATGATCGACCAGGACCCGTTGCCGTGGTGGAGCCAGGGCCGCGTGACGCTGCTGGGCGACGCGGCGCATCCCATGGTCCCGCGTGGGTCCAACGGCGCGGGCCAGGCGATTCTCGACGCACGCGCGCTCGCCGATGCGCTGGCGGCGCACCGCGACCCGGTCGAGGCGCTCAAGGCCTACGAAGCGGCGCGCCTGGACGCGACCGCGACCATCGTGCGCACCAACCGCGTCAATCCGCCCGACGCGATCCTGCGCGAGGTCTACGAGCGCACCGGCGACAAGCCCTTCGCGCGCATCGACGACGTGATCAGCACGGAGGAACTCAGGGCGATGTCGGAGGGATACAAACGCATCGCCGGCTATGATCGCCAGGCGCTGGCCGGCGCGGCCGGATCCGCGCTCGCACCGCCGCAGTGATCATGTTCGATTCGCAGCGGTGGCATTGATGAGTCGTTTCGGCAAGGTTCCGTGTCGTCTGATCGTGTCCGGCACGCTGACGTGTCTCGCGCTCGGCGCGAGCGCACAGACGACACCGAAACTGTCGGGGACGGCGTATCCGAACCGGCCCATCACGATCGTCGTGCCCTTCACCCCCGGGACCGGCATGGACATCCTCGCGCGCACGGTCGGGCAGAAACTCGGCGAGCGGCTGGGCCAGTCGGTCATCGTCGACAACCGGCCCGGCGCGAGCGGCAACATCGGCGCCGCGCTGGTCGCCAAGGCCGCCCCGGACGGCTATACGCTGTTGATTTCGGGCAACCCGCTGGTGATGAACGTGAGCCTCAACAAAGACGTGTCCTTCGACCCGATCAAGGATCTCGCGCCGGTGGAGGAAATGGCGCTGGGCACGCTCGCCATCACCATCAACCCTTCCGTGCCGGCAAACTCGGTGAAGGAATTCGTCGCCTACGCCAAGGCAAATCCCGGCAAGCTCGCTTACGGCTCGCCCGGGGTCGGCACGCCGCAGCATCTGGCCACCGAGCTGTTCAAGTCGACGACCGGCGTCGACATGCTGCATGTTCCGTACAAGGGCTCGGCTGGCGCGATCACCGGTCTGCTTTCCGGCGAAATCGCGTTCATGTTCAATGCGGTTCATGCCGTGCTGCCACAGGCCAAGGCGGGGAAGCTGAAGATACTCGCCGTCGCCGGCGCGAAGCGCTCGCCGGTCGAGCCCAACATCCCGACGGTGGCCGAATCCGGATATCCGGAATTCGACGTGGACCTCTGGTACGGCCTGCTTGCACCCGCCGGCACCCCCAAGGAAATCATCTCCCGGCTCAACAGCGAAATCACGCAGATCCTGTCGTCACCGGAAATGCGCGAGACGCTGGCGAACCAGGGGCTCGATGCCGTGACCGGCACCCCGGAGCAGTTTGGCGCGCTGATGAAGGCCGACCTCGCCCGGTGGGCGCAAGTCGTCAAGACCGCCGGCATCCGCGCCGAGTAGCGCGGCGCGTCCTCGGTCGATCTCAGTCGGCGGCGCCGGCCCCCGCCGGCCTCGCGCCGGGCCAGCGCCGCACCTGCACGACCGTGGCCACCGCCATCAGCAGCGCCACGGCGATGAACACGAACACCATGCGCGGCGAACCGTGGTCGAGCAGCACGCCGATGAGCACGGGACTGAGCGTCGCGCCGAGGTCGAGTCCGGAGTAGACGAATCCGTAGACGCGCCCGGACGCCCCCGGCGGCGTGGCGTTGCGCACGATCATGTCGCGCGACGGGCCGGTCGAACCGACGGCGACACCGATCGCGGCGAGCAGCGTCACCGACCACTGCGCCAGCACCGGCAGCGCCGCCAGCAGCAGCATGAACGCCGCGGCGGTGGTCAACCCGATCGCCGCGACGCGGTCGTGGCGTTTGGCGATGGTCGCGAAATAGCCGCCAATCAGGACGCCCACGGTTGCGCCGAGAAAGTAGGCGGTCAACGCCGAGGTGGCGACGATGAGTGACACATCGTAGGCCGCGTGGAGGCTGGTGCCCACGAAGGTCTGGATACCGATGCCCGCGACAGTCGCCACGCAGAAATACGCGAAGCACAGCAAGATCGGCTTCTGGCGGAACAATTCGAGACTGCCCGCGAGGGTGTGCTTGGACTGCGTCGCATCATGCGCGCGGCTCCTGAGCGCGCGTCGCTGCATTGCGAGCACGCCCACCGCGATCAGCCCCACCGCGCCGAGCACCAGGAGCGCGGTGCGCCAGCCAAAAGCACTGCCGAGGCCGAAGCTCGCCAACGGCGCGAGCGCGTATCCGAGATTGCCGCCGACCCCGTGGATGCTATAGGCGTAGCCGAGTCGCTTGGGATTCACATTGGCGTTGAGCACCGCGAAATCAGCGGGATGGAAGACGCCGTTGCCGATGCCCATGAGCAGCGCAATCGGGAACAGCCAGTAGACTCCGGGAACCGCTGACCCCACCATCACGCTGCCGGCCATCAACGCCAGCCCGCCCAGCAGCACCGGTCGCGCGCCAAAGCGGTCGACCGCGAACCCGGCGCTGAACTGGCATACTCCGCTGGCGACGTAGAACACGCCGACGAGTGCGCCCAGCGTCGCGTAGCTGACGTCGAATTCTGCGCGCAGCAGGGGGAACAGCGGCGGCAGCACCAGCTGGAAGAAATGCGAAAGGCCATGCACGACACCCACGACGCCAATGACTTTGGCGTCGCTGCGGAACGAGATGGCGGCGGTGGAATCCAAGGCTGGGCGGACTTGCGGTCGGGGCGGCAAGGCTCAACTATACTGCATGCGCTGCGCCTAAGCGCCCAGGCACCGGCAAGGACAAGGAGGGAACGACGCAGGTCATGTCATTCCCCCAGGCACAGGAGAAACCCGATGGTCGACAAGGTCAGGAAATCGGATGCGGAATGGAAAGCCGTCCTCGCACCCGAGCAATATCGCGTTACGCGGCAGAAGGGCACCGAGCGCCCGTTCACCGGCGAATACTGGGACAACGAGCGTCCCGGCGAATACCGCTGCGTCGGCTGCGGCACGTTGCTGTTCGCATCGGACACGAAGTTCGACGCCGGTTGCGGGTGGCCGAGCTTCTACCAGCCGGCGGCCGCAGACCACATTCGCACCGAAGTCGACAACAGCCTGTTCATGCGCCGTACCGAAGTGCTGTGCGCGGCGTGCGACGCGCATCTGGGTCACGTGTTCGAGGACGGTCCCGAGCCGACGGGGCTGCGCTACTGCATGAACTCCGCCTCGCTCAAGTTCGACCCGAAGAAGGAATGACGCTCTAACGCATGCGCATCCTGCTCGCCGAGGACGACCCCATGATCGGCGCGAGCGTCCGGCAGGGGTTGATGCAGGACGGTTTCACGGTCGACTGGGTGCGCGACGGCCGCGCTGCCGAGCTGGCGCTGGGCGAGCGTGTCCACGACGCGCTGCTGCTCGACCTCGGACTGCCGCGCAAGGCGGGGCTCGACGTGCTCGGGGCGATGCGCCGCGGCGGCGACACGCGCCCCGTGCTGGTCATCACCGCGCGCGATGCCGTCGGCGATCGCGTCGCGGGACTGGATGCCGGTGCGGACGATTACCTGGTCAAGCCCTTCGATCTCGACGAGCTCGCCGCGCGGCTGCGCGCGCTGTTGCGCCGCGGCTCGGGTCGGGCGCGACCCGTCGTGACCCTGGGCGACATCGAGCTCGATCCGGCGACGCGCGCGGTGCGTCGCGGCGGCGAGCCGGTGGCGCTGTCGGCGCGCGAATTCGCGCTGCTCGAGGCCCTTCTCGCACGGCCCGGCGCGATCCTGTCGCGCACCCAGCTCGAGGACAAGCTCTACGGCTGGAACGACGCAGTGGAGAGCAACGCCGTCGAGGTGCACATCCACGCGCTGCGCAAGAAGCTCGGCGCCGGCCTGATCCGCAACGTGCGCGGCGTCGGCTGGATGGCGGCGAAGCCGGAGCCGGTTGCGCGATGACGTCGATCCGTCGCCAGTTGCTGGTGTGGCTGCTGGCGGGACTGCTGCTGGCGATCGCGCTGGCCGCGATCGGCACGTACCTGCGCGCCCGCGAGGAAGCCAACGCGCTGTTCGATTACCAGTTGAAGGAAATGGCGGCGTCGCTGACCGATGCGCCCTTCGCCGGCGCGCCGGCGCCGAATGCAAAGAGCGCCGGCACCGATACCCTGGTGGTGCAAATCTGGGATCGCAACGGTGTCCAGGTCTTCATGTCGCAGCCGCGGCGCGTGCTGCCGCAACATGCGCAGCTCGGTTTTACCACCATCGCCACCGACGGCGGCGAATGGCGCGTCTTCAGCACGCTCGCCGAGGGACAGGTGGTGCAGGTCGCGCAACCGATGGCGGCGCGACGCGAACTCGCCGCGAGTCTGGCGCTGCACACGATCGTTCCGCTGCTGGCCGTGCTGCCGTTCCTCGCCCTGCTGATCTGGTACACGATCGCGCGCGGCCTGTCGCCGCTGGACCGGGTCGCCGCCGACGTTGCGCGCCGCTCGCCCAGCCTGCTCGAACCACTGTCCGAAGCCGGCCTGCCGCGGGAGGTTCAGCCGCTGGTGCACGCGCTGAACGGCTTGCTCGAACGCCTCGGCCAGACGCTGGCGGCGCAGCGTTCGTTCATCGCCGATGCCGCGCACGAGTTGCGCACGCCGCTGACCGCGGTGCACCTGCAGGCGCAGCTCGCCGAGCGCGCCGAAAGCGACGGCGAGCGCAGCGCGGCGATTGCCGAACTCAAGGGCGGGCTCGAGCGCGCATCGCGGCTGTCGGAACAGCTGCTGGCGCTGGCGCGCGAGGATCCCGAACTTGCCGACCGGCCGCTCGCGCAAGTCGACCTGGCGGCCATCGCCCGGGCGGTCGTCGCGGACGCGGCGCCGCTTGCTGCCGCAAGGAACATCGATCTCGGCATCGATGCGCGCGAGCCGGTGCCGATGCGTGGCGATGCCGATGCGCTCGCGACGCTGGTGTCCAACCTGGTCGACAACGCCTTGCGCTACACGCCGCCGTCGGGCCGGCTCGACGTAACCGTTGTTCGCGACGGCGCCGGCGCGCGACTCGCGGTCGCCGACACCGGGCCCGGAATCGCTGCAGCCGACCGCGAGCGCGTATTCGACCGCTTCTATCGCGGCGCTGCGGCGCACGCCGAAGGCGCAGCGCGCGGCAGCGGGCTGGGACTGGCGATCATCAAGCGCATCGTCGAGCGGCACCACGGCGTCATCACACTCGGTCCCGGGATCGACGGCGGCGGCCTTGGCGTCAGCGTTCGCTTCGGCGGTCCGCTGCCGTGAGGGCGGCGGTCCCGCCGCGCCCGCGGGCCATCGAGTGCCGCGCCTGATGAGTGAGGTCGCCCTGCAGCGGCGACGCAGACACACGCCACCTTTGCCCCCTTCGCACGCCAAGCCGGGTT
>Ga0209048_10000532_pt1 | contig 40491 bp, 37 predicted proteins | sample FrelakmetCRP12CR_FD_187146 | JGI IMG/M metagenome (GOLD analysis project Ga0209048, IMG submission 187146) | Freshwater lake sediment microbial communities from the University of Notre Dame, USA, for methane emissions studies - CRP12 CR (SPAdes)... | ecosystem: Environmental > Aquatic >...
ATCTGGCCAAGGGCTACGTGATGAACGGCCGACGATTCCGAGCCGAGCTCCGACGCCTGGCCTGATCGCCTGGCCTGATCGCCTGGCCTGATCGCCTGGGCTGATCGCTTTGTTGAACGCATGCACTGCCGCGAGCGTGGCGGCCGCCATCACGTCATCGTTTCGGCCGGATCTTCATTCGGTTCATCGGGACGGTACTCGTCGGGCTCGACGTAGATCACCCGCGCCGTGGGCACGGCCGCTCGCACCCGGACCTCGAGTGCGTCGATGGCGAGCGCGAGGTCGTGACTCGAACGAGCACCGAGATCGACCTTCGCTGCCACGAGGAGCTCCTCCGGGCCGAGATGCTGGGTGCGGAGGTGGATGATGTGCAGCACGTCGGGATCGGCGGTGATTGCCGCGCGGATCGCGTCCTGCTCCTCGGGGGACGCGGCCTCACCGATCAGCAGGCTCTTCATCTCGATCGCGAGGACGACGGCGATCGCCCCGAGCAGCAGCCCGATCGCGATGCTCCCGATCGCGTCGAAGGCCGGTTCGTCAGTGAGCACGTTCAGGGTGATCCCGACGACCGCAAACGAGAGCCCGAGCAGCGCACCGAGATCCTCGAGGATGACGACCGGGAGCTCTGGGCTCTTCGCCGTGCGGATGAAGCGCCACCACGTCCTCCCGCGTCGCTCGGGGTTCGCCTCGCGGATCGCGGTGCGCAACGAGAAGCCCTCGAGCAACATCGCCACGCCCAGCACGGCGAAGGCAACCGTTGGATCCTCGAGCTGGTGCGGGTGGATGAGCTTGTTCACGCCCTCGGAGACGGCGAAGACGGCGCCGAGCGAGAACAGCACGAGTGCGACGACGAACGCCCAGAAGTAGCGCTCACGCCCGTGACCGAACTGGTGCAGCTCGTCGGCAGGCCGTTTCGACCGGCTGCCGCCGAGGAACAGCAGTCCCTGGTTGCCGGTGTCGGCGAGCGAGTGGATGGCCTCGGCGAGCATCGACGCTGCTCCGGTCAGTACGAACGCCACGAGCTTGGCGATCGCGATCCCGAGGTTCGCGAAGAAGGCAGCGAAGATCGCGCGCCGACTCCCCTCCTGCATGGTGGCGCAGGCTACCGGCTGGGTTCGTGCGAACTCGGGGCGTCGACGGCCCAGACGCACTTCGTCGGGACACGCGTCACCCCGTGGTCCCCTTCGAGAACCAGTCCGTGACCGCCCGGCCCGGTCGTCACGAGGACGCCGACCGCGGTGGCTGCGACATCGTCGTGACTTCGGAAGCGGACCACGAGCCGTCGTCCGCGCGAGAGCCGGAGCCGTTCGTCCCATCCGTAGCGCGGGCGTCCGTCCGGGCCGACACGAGGTGCGCGACCGACATGCACGTGCTCGGCTCGGTAGCCGTCCGCGAGGATTGCCGCGCGCGCAGCGCCGAGGAACTCCTCGGTGATGTCGAGCAGCACCCGGGTGAACGTCCGCCCGTGGTGTGGGAGATCGGCCTCCTGCCACAACGCCCAGTGCACCAGCTCATGGAGCACGACCCCCTTGGTTCGGTAGCGGCGCGGGAGCGTGATCGTCGGATCTTCCCCGACGTCGTCGCCCGGTCGGAAGAAGGCCTGTCGAGCGCCGTTGCCCGGTCGCAACCGCGGCACCTGGTCGATGGCACGGGTGGGGAACCGGGCCTGCCACCACAGCGTGCCGACGACCCGGTCGGCGAACGCAGCGCACGCGTCGAGCCCGGGAAGCGGGCTCGACGGCATCGGCGTCTCGGCGCGGTACACGCGGGCGCGTTGGGAGTCGCGTGGCGCTCGCGGGCGCTCCACGATCGGGGCTCGGGATCCGGTCAGCTCGGGAGGCGCATCGGGTTCTCGGTGAGGAGCCCCGGCGTCTGGCGATGCGTGCGCCCGACCCGAGTGGGCATGATCCCGTGTTCCTCACGCAGCGCTGACATGGCCTCGTTGTGGCCGGTGTACGACGTCGGCCGGCCCAGCATCCAGACGATGCCTTCCGCGGCAACCTCGCTCGGCTCCCAATCGGAGTGGTCGATGTCGGGTGCGTTGGCGATGAAACCCTCGGACGCGACGGGGATGTCGATGCGGAACGTGTTCACCGCGATCCCGTCGTGGCGCAGCTGGGCGGCGAGCGAGACGGTGAGGTGCTCGAGCGCGATCTTCGACGCGCCGTAGGCCATGAGGCCCGGGAAGTAGTTGAGTGCGGCAACCGACGAGACGTTGAGGATCGAGCCGCTGTTGCGTGCACGCATTCCGGGAGCGACCGCCTGGATCGCGAGCAACGGAGCACGCAGGTTGACGGCAAACACGAGGTCGTGCCGCTTGATGGGGAGGTCCAGGTCGCCCGGGAACGTGATCGCCGCGTTGTTGACGAGGATGTCGACACGACCGAAGGCCGCGATCGTCGACGCGATCATCTGCTCCACCTCGGCGTCGACCGCGAGGTTCGTCGGCACCGCCAGGGCGTCCCCGCCCGCGTCGGTGATGGCCCGGACGGTCTCGTCGAGCGTGCCCGGTGTGGGCTGGGGGGATGACTCGGTCGAGCGCGCTGCGCAGGCGACCGTGCACCCGGCCTTGGCGAGTGCGACCGCGGTGGCCGCCCCGACGCCGCGGCTCGCACCGGTGACGACCGCCACCTTCCCTTCGAGCTCCATGGCCTCTGAACCTACGCGAGTGTGGGGAGCTCCTGCTCCATCGTGAGGTTGTCGGCGTACGGGTCCCCGATTCGGGCAATCCGTTCGAGCACGGCCGGTGCGTCGAGGTCCAGCGCTCGGACCGATCCCGTGGCGAGCGTGTCGGACACCTCGTCCCAGGTCACGGGAGCCGAGACCGTCGGCGTCGGCCGGGCCCGCAGTGAGTAGGCGGCGACGGTGGTCTTGTGGCGGTCGTTCTGGCTCCAGTCGAGGAAGATCCGACCGCGTCGTTGTTCACGAGCCATGGCGATCGTGACTCGGTCCGGTTGGCGGGTCGCGAGCAGCTGGCCCAACGCCCGGGCAAAGTCCTTGGTCGCGTCGGCCGTGGTGTTGCGGATCGGGACCGCGACGTGCAGCCCCTTCGAGCCCGATGTCTTCACCACCGCTCTGAGCCCGAGGCGCTCGAGCATCTCGCGCAGCTCGAGCGCCACGCGGCAGCACTCGAGCATCCCGGCCGGCGCGCCCGGGTCGAGGTCGAAGACCAGCGACGTGGGGTGCTCGGGGTCATCCACGGTCGCCTGGTGAGTGTGCAGCTCGAGCGCGGCGAGGTTGGCAACCCAAATAAGGCTCGGGAGGTCGTCGATCACGCACATCGTGAGGTCGCCCGCCACACGCGCCGTGGCTATCCACTCCGGCGCGTGCGGCGGACACCGCTTCTCGAAGAACGATGGTCCATCGACACCGTCGGGCCAGCGAACCATCGTCAGCGCGCGCCGACGCACGTGGGGGAGCAGCACCGGCGCAACGCGTGCGTAGTAGTCGACGACCGCAGCCTTCGTGAAGGCCACCGTGGGGTAGAGCACCTTGTCGAGGTTGCTGAGCGTCAGACGCCGAATCTCTCCGTTGGCACCGGGAACATCGATTGCCGTCTTGGACTCACGCGCCACGTTCTGCGAACCTAGTTGTCATGGCGACTGCGATCTGGACGGGAACCATCGGGTTCGGGCTGGTCAGCGTGCCCGTGAAGTTGGTGTCTGCCACCAAGAGCAAGGACGTTCGATTCAACCAGCTCGAAGCGGGCACGAACTCCCGTGTTCGCTACCGGCGGGTGTCGGAGCTGAGCGGCGAAGAGGTGTCGACCGATCGCATCGTCAAGGGCCACGAGGTCGCGCCCGGCCAGTACGTGGTCGTGTCCGACGAGGAGATCAAGGGCATCGCTCCCAAGTCGAGCCGCACGATCGAGATCGAGGACTTCGTGGACCTCGACCAGATCGATCCGCTCTACTTCGATCAGCCGTACTACCTCGCGCCCGACAAGACCGCGCTGAAGCCGTACCAGCTCCTCGTCGATGCGATGACCGAGCTCCGGAAGGTCGCGATCGGCCGGCTCGTGATGCGCTCGAAAGAGAGCCTTGTCGCCATCCGTCCGCTCGACGGCGTGCTGTGCGTGGAGACGATGCGCTTCGCGGATGAGGTGCTGCCCTCGACCGGGATCGTTCCCGACGACGACGGCGAACGAGCAGAGCCGACCGAGCGCGAGCTGGAGATGGCGAAGCAGCTCGTGGGCGCGCTCGCGACCGACTTCGAGCCCGAGAAGTACCACGACACCTACCGCGAGCAGCTCCAGAACCTGATTGACCGCAAAGCTGCGGGCGAGGAGATCGTCGCCGACCCGGTGGTCGAGGATGCAGGGAAGGTGCTCGACCTGATGGCCGCGCTCGAAGCGAGTCTTGCCCGCGCCGGTAGCGAGGGCACCGCCTCGGGCGACGACGAGGAGCTCCCGCCCGCCGCGTCGGACGCGTCGGGCCAGGCGCCCAAGAAGCGGACGCGTTCCCGGAAGTCGGCCTGACGCTCACGTTGAGCTGCCCGGGTCAGGGCGCGGTCTCGGCGGTCCCGTGTGGGCTGTCGACGAGCCGCTGGGCGAAGTACACGGGGATGATCGAGACGATCACGACGAAGGTCGCGACGACGTTCACGATCGGGATCGCGTTGGGCCTCGCGAAGTTCTCCGCAAACCAGATCGGGAGGGTCTTGTAGCCCGGGCCCACGGTGAAGGTGGTCACGACGATCTCGTCGAAGCTGAGCGCGAACGCGAGTAGCCCGCCCGCGAGCAGTGCGGATCGCATCAGCGGGAAGGTCACGTAACGGAACGTCTGCAGCCCATCAGCCCCGAGATCCGCAGACGCCTCCTCGAGGTTTCCCTGCATGCGTCGCATGCGCGCGCCGACGTTGTTGTAGACGATCACGACGCAGAAGGTCGCGTGAGCGATCACGAGCGTCATGAGCGACAGGTCGATCCCGACCCGCTGGAATGCCGACAGCAGCGCGATCCCCGTCACGATTCCCGGGAGTGCGATCGGCAACACGATGGCCAGGCTCACCGAGCCCTGACCGAAGAACCGATGCCGTGTCAATGCGAACGCGGCGAGTGTGCCGAGCAGCAACGCGACGCTCGTGGCCCACAGCGCGGTCTGGAGCGAGTGCAGCAGCGCCTCCCGAGGTCCGGGGGCGTGGATGGCCGCGTCCCACCACTGGAGCGTCCAACCCTTGGGGGGCCAGACGTAGTTGACCCCGGTGTTCACGCTCAGACGGGCGACGTAGACGAGGGGGAAGTAGAGGACGACGAGCACGAGCGCGGCGAAGACGCGCAGGGCAATGCGGGCCTGACGGGAGAGATACACCCCTCAGAGCTCCTCGAGTGCGCCGGTGCGTCGGATCGCGAGGAGGTAGATGACCATGATGACGACCGGCACCATCGCGTAGGCCGCCGAGAAGGGGAGATCGGCGGAGAAGTTCCGGTAGACGATGTTCCCGATGTACTCGTTCGTCCCGCCGACGATCCGGTTCATGTAGAAGTCGCCGAGCGTCAGCGAGAACGTGAAGATCGATCCGGCCGCGAGCGCCGGGAGCAGCTGGGGCATGACGACGCTCCAGAACGTGCGGCCGGCCTTCGCGCCGAGGTCGGTCGAGGCTTCCAGCAGCGAGTCGGGGAGACGTTCGAGTCCCGCGAAGAGCGGGATCACCATGTAGGGGAACCACAGGTAGCAGAGGACGATGATGGCGCTCGTCGAACCGAAGCCGGGGGTGGAGCCGAAGACCTCCTTGAGGACGCCACCGCCGGGGTCGAGGATCGCCCGCCACGCGTAGCCCTTGACCAGGTAGCCGGCCCAGAGCGGCATGGTGACCGCGACGACGAGCGCGCGTTTCCCCCATGGCGAGGCAACCTTGGCCATGTAGAACGCGATCGGGAGTGCGAGCAGGGCGTCCACGACGGTGACAGTGATCGCGGCGACGACGGTTCGCTGTGCGACCTCGCGGTACACCGCGGTGTTCCAGAGACGCGCGTAGTTCTCGAGGGTGAGGCTCGTGTTGAGTCGAGTCAGCAGACCCGTCGGGTCGTCGGCGAGCGAGAAGAGCGACGTCATGAGCAGTGCGACGAGCGCGCCCACGTAGATGACGAGCAGCCACGTGAGTGGCGCGCCGAGGGTGAGGCCGAGCCGGACCCGCCGGTGCCGCGCCAGGAACCGGGCCGCGCGACGACGCGTCCCGGCAGGTGGTGGACCCGTCCGCTCGTCGGGTTCGGGGGACGACGGCCCGCTGGCTGGGTGTTGGACGGTGGTGGTCATGGTGGTGACGGAGGTGGGCGGGCCGGTTGCCCGACCCGCCCACCCTCAGATCGCCGGTCCCAGGGACCGACGATCTCGTTCCGTCAGCTGGCCTTGATCTCGTCCCAGGCCGAGAGCCAGTCCTTGTACGCCACGCACTTCACGTTCGTGCGGCCGTCGAGGCACTTGGTGGTCGGCGTGACCCAGTAGGACAGCTGCTTGTAGAACGCGGGGTCCTGCGCGTGGTAGGTCGCGCATTGGCTCGTCGTCGCGTCTGCGCCTGGGGCCCTGGGAGTGCCGAGGTGCGTGCCGCCGTCCGAGGTGAGGGTGCACGCCTTGAGGTTCGCGGGCGCCTCACCGAAGTACTCGGCCACCTGGGATTGCACCTGGGGTGAGGTGATCCAGTTGATCCACTCGTACGCGCAGTTCGGGTGCTTCGCGTTCGACTGGATGAACCAGTTGTCGGACCACGCGGTCGCGCCTTCTTGGGGAATTGCGGTCTCGACCGGCGGGGCCGAGGTGTCCTGCTGCACCAGGTTGGCCTGGTACTGCCACGTTGCCCCGACCACGCTGCTGGCCTTGGTGAAGGCTTCCTGCTCCTTGGTCGCGCTGTCCCAGTACTCGCCGATGTTCGCCTTCTGCTGCTTGAGCAGCGCGACGGCAGCCTTGAACTGCTTCTGGTCGAGCGCGTACGGGTTCTTGATCCCGAGGCCGGGTTGGGTCTTGGACAGGTACAGCGCCGCGTCGGCGATGTAGATCGGGTTGTCGGGCGCGGTGATCTTGCCCGAGTAGGGAGAGTTCTTGTCGAACACGACGCTCCACGAGGTGGGCGCCGGCGTCACGGCGTTCTTGTTCCACATCAGCAGGTTGGCGCCCCATCCGTGCGGGACGCCGTAGACCTTGCCCTTGTAGCTGTTCCACGCCTGCTTCTTCATGAACTTGGCCAGGTCCGCGTAGTTGGTGACGCGCTTGAGGTCGATCGGCGCGGTGTCGCCGTTCACGATGCTCCGCAGCGCCGAGTCGCCCGATGCCGAGACGACGTCGTACTGGCCCGTGTGGAAGAGCTGGAACGCCTCGTCCGAGGTGTTGAAGGTCTTGACCGACGCCTTGCAGCCGGTCTGCTTCTCGAACGGGGTGACCCAGTCGTAGCCCGCGGTCGAGCCGTTTTCGGCGTACCCGGGCCAGGCGAGGATGCTGACCTTGCCTTCGTTCTTGCCCGTCGCTGTCGCGCTCGCGCCTGCCGGCCCGGCGGTGACGACCGCCAGGACGGCACTCAGGACGAGCGCAGCCCACATCTGCCTTCTCATTGTTCGTCTCCCTCTCCTGGAGTCCCTTGGGGTGGTTCGGGTCGTGGTGCGGTTGCCAGTGCGACCGGGCGCGCGTGTTCGCGGCGGAAGATGAGTACCACCGAGCGGCCGCGCGCGGTGAGTGCATCGCTCGACGTGACGGCGAGGTTCTGGCGGTCGACGATGAGCTCGGCGCCCGCGTCGACCGTGACGCGGTAGCGGGTGTCGGGGCCGAGGTAGAGCACGTCGTGGATCGTGCCGGTCGCGGCGACCTCACCGTCGCCCGCGATCTCGCCCGCATCCCCGAGGCGGATCTTCTCCGGTCGGATGGTCACCGGGGCAGGGCTCCCGAGCAGTGTCGTCGCGGGTTCACCGGAGAGCAGGTTCGACGTGCCGACGAAGTCGGCCACGAACGGGGTTGCGGGGTTCTCGTAGATCTCGGCCGGCGTCGCGATCTGCTCGACTCGACCTGCGCTGAACACCGCGATGCGATCGCTCATCGTGAGGGCTTCGCCTTGGTCGTGCGTGACCAGGACGAACGTGATCCCGACGCGCTCCTGGATGTGCTTGAGCTCGACCTGCATCTCCTCGCGGAGCTTGCGGTCGAGGGCGGCGAGCGGCTCGTCGAGGAGCAGGACGCGTGGGCGGTTGACGAGCGCGCGCGCGAGTGCGACGCGTTGGCGCTGCCCACCCGAGAGCTGACCTGGCTTGCGCTGCTCGAAGCCACCGAGGCGGACGACGTCGAGCGCCTCGTCGACCCGTTGCTTGCGCTCGCCGCGCGCCACCCGCTTCACGCGCAGCCCGTACTCGATGTTCTTCGCGACCGTCATGTGGGGGAACAGCGCGTAGTCCTGGAAGACCGTGTTCACGTCACGATCGAACGGGGGCCAATCGGTGACGTCTTCGCCGTGGAGAAGGATCCTGCCTGCGGTCGGGTGCTCGAAGCCCGCGACCATCCTGAGCATCGTCGTCTTGCCCGAACCCGACGGTCCGAGCATGGTGAGGAACTCGCCGTCGCGCACGTCGAGGTCGACACCGTCGACTGCGAGGACGCCGCCGAAGCGCTTGCTCACCCGCTGGAGGCGGACCGCGACCTCGCCGGGCATGGTTGTCGTGCTCTCGGTCGCGTCGCGAGTCGACGCCGGTGCGTTCACGTCGGCGTTCCCCCCGTGCTCCTCGCCGAACTCCGTGGGCACGATACACGCAGGTCGCCGTGGCGTCTTGCGTCGCGATTCGCAGTGGAGAGTCGGGCCGACGACGGAAACCGTCGTGGTGGCTAGGTGACCTGCACGCTGTGGCCGTCCCGCCACTCGCGGAGCACCAGGTACTGGCCCGTCAGGGCACCGTGGTCGTAATGGCCGAACCCCATGGTCGTGCCTTCGACACCGCACGTGGCGGGGAGCAGCTTGATGCGCTCGAGGGCATCACGGATCCCGCGCCGGGTCAGGTGATCCGTGCGGGCGAGCGCTTCGCCGACGAGTCGCCCCATGTCGAAGAGCGCACAGCCGACCGGGCTCGCTGCGCTGGGCGCATCGAGGGTCGCCAGGTGTCGGCGCGACTCGTTGTCGTCGGCGATGCCGTCGAGGTACTCCCAGCCGCGCCAGCCGTCGCGCCACTCGGGGCGGACGTAGCCGAACATCAACGCCGAGTTGGCCACCACGGGAACATCCCAGCCCAGCGTGGCCAGGCCTGCCGCCACGGGGCCCGATGTGATGCCGAGCCCGAGGTACACGAGGGAGTCGGGTTCGGCCGGCCGCAGGCGAGCGAGCGCATCGGTGACGGTATCGGCTACCGGGGAGATCGTCGACCGTCCGACGATCTCGAGACCGACCGTCGCGGCGGCGTCGTCGAAGCACTCGGCGTAGCGGCGGCCGACCGGCGACCGGTCGTGCACGACGGCCGGGCGGCGGAGTCCCCGAACTGCGAGCCTCGCCGCGAGCACGGCCGGCTCCTCTTCGAGCGAACCGACCTGGTACTGGAATGCCCATTCGCTACGCGTGCGCTCACCACCGGTGTAGTTGATGGTGGCAAGGCCGACCGCGTCGCCGAGGGGCCGGACGATCAGTCCGTTGTCGCTGATCGCCGGGCCGATCACCGCCAGGCACCCCGCGTCGACGAGCGACCCGAAGCCGATGGTCACGTCGTGCTCGCTCCCCGTCGGGAGCCCGGCGACGTCGCAGCTCAGCAGCTCCACCTCGCGGTCGAGCCGACCGGTTGCGCGCACGTCGTCGAAGCCCAGCTGCAGCGCGGTCTCGGTTGCCGTGCCGCCGTCGGCCGACGGGAAGTCGTTGAGCACCCCGATGCGCACGGGCGCGATGCCAGCCACGATTCAGCCTCCGAGATTGGTGCGGGTGTGCTCGAGCGACGCCCCATCCTGACACCGCTAGCCTCCCGGCGTGGCTGCCATCCTCTTCGAGGCCGCGCTCGCCGCCGCCCGCCCCCGAGCGACCCGTCTCGACCCGGCCTGGCCGCCGGTGTTGATCGTGTTCGTGGGCGTCGCCGTCAGCGCGGTCATGGTCTTGATCGTCGTGGTGGCCCGGACGCTGCGTGCCGACGCGCGCCGCCAGGCGTACCGACAGGGAGGAGCACGGTGAAGCAGGGACGAAAGCCGACGGCGTACGCGGGGGTCGCGCAGGGTCCGGCGAAGACCTCTGCCGTGCGCGCCACCCGCGAGCGCAGACGGCCGACCATGGCCCAGAAGTTCCGCTACCGCATGGACAATGCGTTCTCGCAGGGGCCGATGGCGGTCATCGCATGGCTCGCCATGCTGACGCTCACGATCATCTTCATGTCGGCGTTCCTGCTCGCGCTGTTCCGGGCCCGGATCAACGACAAGCACGTCGGGTTCGTCGAGGCGTTCTGGCAGAGCCTGCTGCGCATCCTCGACACCGGCACGATGGCCGGCGACAACGGGTGGGAGCTGCGCGTCGTGGCGCTCACCGTCACGTTGTGCGGCATCTTCCTCGCTGGCGCCCTGATCGGCATCATCGTCGCGACGATCGACCGGCGGATCGAGGAGCTCCAGCGCGGCCGCAGCTTCGTCGTCGAGAACGGGCACTCGCTGATCCTCGGCTGGTCGCCGCGCATCTTCACGGTCATGTCCGAGCTGTGCGTCGCGAACGAGAACCAGTCGGGCGCGTGCATCGTGGTCATGTCGGATCGGGAGAAGCCCGACATGGAGGAGGACATCCGCACCCGGGTGGGCAAGACGAAGGGCACCCGGATCGTGTGCCGCACCGGCGAGCCGGCGAGCTTGCACGACCTGCGGATCGTCAATGCGGCGGAGGCGCGATCCATCGTCGTCCTGGGTGATATCGACGAGCCGGGTGGTGACGCCGATGTGGTCAAGGCTGTGCTCGCGGCGCTCGCCGTCTGCGACAACCCCGACATGTCGATCATCGCCGAGCTCAACGACGACGAGACGGCGAGCGCGCTGACGGAGGCCGGCGCGGGACGGGTCCACTGTGTGCGTGCCGCTGATGTCATCGCGCGCATCACCGCGCAGGCGTGCCGCCAGTCGGGCCTCAGCGCGGTGTGCCAGGAGCTGCTCGACTTCGACGGCGACGAGATCTACTTCCAGGTGGCGCCCGAGCTGGAGGGTCACAGCTTCGGTGAGGCAGTCCTCGCGTTCGAGACGTCGACGGTGATCGGGATACGCAGTGCCGACGGCGTCACGCGTGTGAACCCTCCGATGAGCACGCGCTTCGGGCCCGGGGATGCGGTGATCGCGGTCTCCGAGGACGACGACACCGTCGTCTTCTCCGGGTTTCGGGACGAGCCCGCTCCCGACGTCGCGCTGAGCCCCGAGAAGGATCTGCGACCCCAGCGGATCCTGGTGGTGGGTTGGAACCCGCTGGGCCCCGCGGTGCTCGACGAGCTCGATGAGTTCGTGCCCCCGGGTTCTGCGGTCGACATCCTCGTCGACAACGACCTCATACAGATGGATGAGGCGGATGTCCCCCGGCTCGAGCACCTCGCCGTGACCGTCGTCAACGCGACCTGCGACATGCAGCTGCTCAGCAGTCAGGTGAGTGCGCACGAGTACAACCACGTCATCCTGCTCGGCTACCGCGACGGGGATCTCACGGCGTCGGAGGCGGACGCCCGTACGCTGCTGACGATGCTGCTCCTCCAGCGGTCGTCGACCGGTGGGCCGTTCCCACTCGGGCGGGTCGTGGCCGAGATCCTGGACTCGCGCGACGTCGAGCTCGCTCAGGCGACGGGCGCAGACGACTTCATCGTCAGCGATGCGCTGTCGAGCTACATGATCGCCCAGCTCGCCGAGAACCCCGAGCTCGATGCCGTGTTCACCGACCTCTTCGACGCGGAGGGGTCGGCCATCGGTGTGAAGCCGGCAGGCTGGTACGTGCGCGCCGACGTGCCCTCGTCGTTTGCGCAGATCACCGCGGCTGCCCGTGCTCGGGGCGAGGTCGCGCTTGGTGTCCGAGTGGTCGGTGCGGACACCGGCGACGTCGAGGTTCTCGTGAACCCCGCGAAGTCGGACACGTTCACGTTCGGCGAGCGCGACCGTATCGTGGTGATCGGACCCCCTGAGTGATCGCTGCGACCCCTGGCGCGACCAGATTCGCAACAGTGTGATGGGTTGGTTTCGTCGACTCTGTGGTGCTGCGCTGCGGGGCACGTGGGAGCGCGCCGGGCGTTGGGCGACGATCGGTCCGCGCACCCGGCGTGCACGCGGCTTCCGCAACTTCGGTGGCGGGAGCGCGATCTGCTTCCCGCTCGTTGCGCTCTTCGGTGAGCGTTACATCAGCATCGGTGAAGGAACGATCATCGGCCCCTACGTGAGCCTGTCGGCGGGGGTGTCACCGGGACACGATCTCGGTGCGGTCGAGGTCGTGGCGATCGGCGACCGCTGCCTCATCGGGAAGGGGAGCGGGATCGTCGGTCACGAGCGGGTGGTGATCGGCGACGACGTCTTCACCGGTCATCACGTGTACATCACCGACGCCAACCACGGATATGAGGATCCCGGCCTTGCGATCGGCCAGCAGTTCGCTCCACCGCGACCGGTGTCCATCGGTGCGGGCAGTTGGCTGGGCCACGGCACGATCGTGCTGCCCGGCGCGACCATCGGCCGGCACGTGGTGGTCGGCGCGGGCTCGGTCGTCACCGGTGACCTCCCGGACTTCAGCGTGGCCGTCGGCAACCCGGCACGGGTGATCCGGCGCTATCTGACCGGTCAAGGTTGGGTGGACGCCGAGGCGGGCGAGGGGTAGTCGGGTGGTCGCGCCGCGGGGGGCAGCTGTTCGAGGATCGTGACCGACCTCGGGCGGTCGAAGAGTCCGACGTCGCCGGCGGGCCAATCGCCGGGGAGGTAGCGCTTCCCTCTGCGGGCGTAGCGCCAGAGCCCACGCCCGATGTTGCCGACTTCGTCGGGCCCGCGCGCTTGGGGATCCCAGAAGATCACGCCCGCGTCGTCGCCGCCGGTCAGGTCGACGCCGGGCCAGATGCGATGATGGCCCCACGACAGGTGCAGGAACGGGCTGCTGGTGGGGCGCTCGGCCGGGAAGCGGAACAGCCCGGCGCGGAAGTTCTCGGCGGTGAGGTCGGGGCCCGCGAGGTGCACTCCGGTGAAGAACAGGAGCTGGGCCTGCACGAGGACGCGGAACGTGCTGGCCTCGGGCGGTCGCCCGGTCTGCCACGTGATGATCTGTGCGAGCTCATCGATGTCGTCGGCTTGACGGGTCGGTAGCAACGTGACCCCGAACGCGTGCGACCACTGCCGTTGGTCGTACTGGCGACCGAACACTGCGGTGTCGGTGTAGGCGTAGCCCATCACGACCCACTCGGGGAAGTATCCCTGGGCCGTGGCCTCCTGGGTCAAGAAGACGGGGAACACCGGGTCGCCCGCGAGGATCACGCTCGTGACGTGCGCTTCGCGCAGCGCCGCGATCGTCGCCCGCGCTCCTTCCTGCGCGGCGGCGAGGTCGAGCCGGTATGGCACTTCGGTCGCGATCGTGACGCCCTGTTTCTTGAGCAGCTCGGTGAAGCGGGCGAAGCTGCGATTGAACGTGCCGGGCTCGTCGTCGTAGCGAACGATGCCGAAGCGGCGCGTCTGCTTCGCCAACGCACGGTTGCCGGCGAACTGCGCCTTGCGCCCCGCGAGCTCCTTGCCGACGAACTCGGACCAGTGCTCGGCCGCTTGATCGGGCGATGCCAGGGTGGGCCACACGTAGGGTGAGCGCGATCGCAGGAACGACTCGGGCGCCGCAGTGGTGCAGTCGCCGACACAGAGGACTCCTCGCGCCGCGAGCTCGTCGGCGTACGCGGTCGTCTGACTCGGCCCGCCGAACGACGCGAACGCGCCGATCTCGGTCGCGACCCGGATCGCGTCGGCCTTGGCCGCCACATCGTTGTCGGGCGGGCCACTGCCCCGCACGGGTACGAGTCGGACGTGGCGACCGTAGGTCTCGTAGTTCGACTGGAAGAAGTCGACGTACTGCTGGTTGGTTCGCAGCTCGGTGCCGAGGCTCTCGTCGCTGCCGCTGCGCGCGAGGAACGTCTGCTGGAGGAGGTCCGGCTGCTCCTGGTACACCGCGACCACGATCTCGTCGCGGGTCACCCCCGGCGCCGTGTTCCCGCCGTTGCCGTGGCCGGTCGACGGGTCGACGCACGGCGGCGCGTACCAGAGGGGGACGGCGACCTTGCCGGTCCTGGTGTCGCAGTGAGGTCCCCACGCGACGTTGACGCCTCGGGCCCGTGCCTCGTCGAAGGTCAACGGGAGAGAGGTCGGTCTCTTCGCCGGTCCCACCCGGGTCACGTCGTTGCCGCCCCCGACGAGGACTGCGACGACGATGACCACGAGCACGACCGCGACCGCAGGGAGGTAGCGAGTGGCGACCGTGCCGAGCGACGGTCGTCGAGTCCTGGTCACGGAGCCGGAACCTCGGCCGGGCTCCCGACGTACGCCGCGACGACGGCGGGGTCGTGCAGCACCTCGCTCGGCGCGCCGGTGGCGATGACGTGTCCGATGTCGAGCGCGAGCAGACGGTCGGAGACGGACTGGAGGAGCGCGAGGTCGTGCTCGATCACGACGAGCGCCGTCTCGAGGTCGGCACGGATACGCAGCAGCAACGGTGCGAGCTCGTCGACCTCGCTGCGCGCGAGACCGGCCGACGGTTCGTCGAGGAGCAGCACACGAGGGCTCGGCGCGACCACGCACGCCAGATCCAGCACTCGTCGTGTCCCCGTCGACAGCTCGTGCACGAAGGTGTCGCGCCGGGCCGTGAGACCGAACCGCTCGAGCAGCTCGTCGACGCGCACCGCGATCTCGGCCTCAGAACGGGCGACGGCCGGCAAGTGGAGCGCGGCCGCGATCGGGTCACGGACCCCGACCAGGTCTTCGCAGGCAACGGCGAGCGTCTCGCTCACCGTCAGCGCAGGGAAGAGGCGAGCGTCCTGGAACGAGCGCCCGAGCCCGTGCTGGGCGCGTGCGGGGGCCCGGAAGCGCTCGAGATCGTGGGCCCCGGTGGCGTCGTAGAGGCGCACGGTCCCTGCATCCGCGCCGAGGAAGCCGCTGATGACGTCGAACAGGGTGGTCTTGCCGGCGCCGTTCGGGCCGAGCACGCCGAGGATCTCACCGTCGTGGACGTTGAACGAGACGTCATCGAGTGCGACCACGCCGCCGAAGGTCTTGGTGATCGCGTGCACTTCGAGCCGGACGGGGGCCTCCGATGGGGCGACGGGCCCAGGAGTCGTCCGCACGGGGGCGTCGCCACGTTCGAGGAACACGGCGCGGACGAGGTCGGGACGGTCGAGGAGCTCTCGCGTCGGGCCGGCGAAGCGAACCGCACCCTTTTCGAGGAAGTAGGCGCGTGCCGCGACCTCGAGTGCGAGTGGAACCGACTGCTCGACGAGGAGCACGGTCGTGCCGCTCGCGGCCATGTCACGCACGACCTCGAGGAGGCGGGTCACGACGACCGGGGCGAGACCCAGCGAGAGCTCGTCGAGCAGCAGCAGCCGGGGTCGGGCGACGAGCGCCATCGCGAGGTTCAGCATCTGCTGCTGGCCACCCGAGAGGTCGCCGGCACGTGCGCTGAGCCGATCGCTGAGCTCGGGGAATCGCGTCAGGGCGTCTTCGGTTGCGTGGCGCACCGCGTCACGATCGCCGCGACGGGTCCAGGCGGCGAGTCGCAGGTGCTCGGCGACGGTGAGCGACGGGAAGGTCCCCACGCCGCCGGGCGCACACGCCACGCCGAGTGCCGCGAGCGTGTCGGGCCGGGCATTCGTGACGTCTGCTCCCGCGACGCTGACGTGGCCGGCGCTGACCGGTGCGAGTCCGGCGACGGCCCGCAGCACGGTCGACTTCCCCGCGCCGTTCGTGCCGAGCAGCGCGACGATCTCGCCGACCCCGACGTCGAGGTCGACACCGTGCAGCACCGGGACGCGGTCGTACGCGACGCTCAAGTCCCGGACCTCGAGCATCGGCGGCAATTCGTCGACCGGTGGGGTCGGCGCGACCGCGCTGATGCGCACCGGTCCCTGGTCGTCGAGGTCGCCTTCCGCCGCCGGATCTGGGGCATCAGCGGTCGTGAGGCTGGTGACGGCGATGCCGCGCCGGTGCGCGACGCGGCGCAGGAACCAGTCGCGCCCGTCCGCGAGCGCACCCCCGAGCCCACCGGGCAGGACCATGAGCACCGCGAGGAGACCGGCGCCCGTCGCGAGGATCTGCCACTCGGACGGCAGGAAGTAGTCGGCGCCGCGGACGTAGGCCGCGCCCAGGAGTGCACCGGGAGCGGAGCCGAGCCCTCCGATCACCGCCATCGTGAACACCTCGAGGCTCTGCTCGGGATGGTACGGACCGGCCGACAGGCCGCTCTGCTGGTGGACGAACAAGGCGCCGGCGAACGCGGCCAGGAAACCTGAGCACGCAAACGCGAACAGCGTGGTCCGCTGCGCGTGCACGCCGAACGACTCGGCCGAGTGCTCGTTCTCCCGGATCGCGACCAGGACGCGGCCGGTGCGAGTCCGCCGCAGGCCCCGCACGACCGCGTACGCGAGCCCGAGCCCCACGACGCAGAGGTAGTAGAAGCGCGTCTCGCTGTGCAGTCCGATCTGACCGAACAGGGGAGTGCGGTCGATCCGGTCCGGCGGCAGCCAGTCGAGCGTCGTTCCCTCGCCGAAGAACCCCCGGTTGAGCAGGTACCCCGAGGTCATGAGCGCGAACGCGAGGCTCATGACGGCGAGGGTCAGGCCCCGCCGGCGCAGCGCGGGAAGCCCGATGAGGAACGCGACGCCGGCCCCCACGAGGGCTCCGAGGAGCAAGCCGAGCGAGAGATCCCAATGCAGCCGTGCGGTGACCGCGCCCGCGACCGCGGCGCCGATCCCGGCGAACGCCATCTGGCCGAGGCTCACCTGCCCGGCCCAGCCGGTGAGCACGACGAGCGACATGCCGATGATCGCGAAGATCACGATCGCCGACGCGAGGTTGGTCTTGCTCTCGGACAGCACTGCGGGCGCCGCGAGGAGCACGCCGATCACGAGCACGGTGATACCCCACCGCATCGCGCGCACCTCGGGGAGCCGCGCGAGCTCGCGGGGCACCGGTCGCACCTCGCGCGTCGCCTGCCAGGTCGACGCCTCCGGTGCCCGCCCCGGTCGCACGCGCGTCAGCACGAGTGCGCCGAGCACCACGACGAACAGGACCGGGTCGACGTAGGCGGGCTCCTGCCAGTGCCAGATCACGGCCTGCTCGACGATGCCGAGGAGGACCGCGGCGAGCGCGATCACGGTGAGGCGTTCCATCCGACCGATCACGGCTGCGGCCAGCGCCCGCAGCAGGATCGTCGGTCCCAGGACCTCGCCCAGCGGCAGTCCGACGATCCCGGCGCGCAGATACACGGCGAGGAACGCAAGCACCGTCGCCAGCACCCAGACCACGGTGTTGAGGCGCCGCATGGGGATGCCGAGGGTCGCGGCCCGGTCGGCCCGGTCGGCGCCGGCCCGGAGCGCGATGCCGAGGTTGCTCCTGGTCAGGAACAACGCCAGCCCGACGAACACGAAGGGGATCACTACGACCGCGACGATGTCGGCGCCCCCGAAGGTGATCGGCGCGATCGTCACGTCGAGGTCGAACGGGGACGGGGGCGGGGCCCCGGTCAGGGTGAACCAGCGTGGGAGCAGGAGCGCACCCGCGGCGAGCACCTGGGCGAGCCCGATCGTGGCGACGGAGAGGACGAGGCGAGGTGAGCGCGTGAACCGGCGCACGATGAAGACCTCGACGACCACGCCGAGCCCGATCGCGCTCGCGAGTCCGATCGCGAGCCCAGCCCACCAGCTCAACCCGACGGTGCTCACGGTGAAGAGCACGGCCAGCGTCGCCGGCATCGTGCCGAGGTCGCCGGCTGCGAAGTTCAGCACACGGTTCGCGCGCCACACGAGCGCGAGCCCCAGCGCCAAGAGCGACGTGAGGCCACCGATGATCGCGCCCTGCACCACGACACCGCTCGGGACGTCCCAGGCGACGCGGATGAACACGATGATGGCGATCGCGACGAGCGCCGGGACGAGCGCCTGAACCGCGGGGCCCCGCAACGGGGGAGTGCGACGGCGGACCGGGGCGGAGATGCTCACGCGTGGGCGTTCCCGATGAAGTCGACGACGACCTTCGCGAGCTGCGGGCCGCGGTCCTCCTGCAGGAAGTGACCGCCACCCTCGATCGTCGTGTGCTCTTGGCCCTCGCATCCCGGGATCTCGGCGCGCAGCACACGGTCCCCGCCCCCCGTGATGGGGTCGTGATCGCTGAACGCGCACAGGAACGGCTTGGTGAACGCGCGCAACGCCTCCCACGCACGCAGGTTCGCCGGCACCGCCGGGTCGTCCGGGCCCGTCGGCACCAACGTGGGGAACTGCCGAGCACCGGCCTGGTAACGATCGTCGGGGAACGGGGCGTCGTACGCGGCGACGACCTCGGGCGAGAGGTCGGTCGTGCAGCCGCCGTTGACGATCGTGCCGACCGCGAAGTTGGGCGTCTCCTGGGAGTACCGCTGCCACGCGAGGAACGCGTCGCCGGGGCTGCGCTCGCCGGTCGGGAGGAACGTGTTCGCGGCCACGACACGCGCAAACAGCTCCGGACGTTCGCCGACGACGCGCAGGCCGATGAGACCACCCCAGTCCTGGGCGACGAGCGTGATCTCGGTGAGGTCGAGTTGCTCGAGGACCGCGTGCATCCAGTCGACATGGCGCTGGTAGGTGTAGTCGTCGCGCTCGGTCGGCTTGTCGGAGCGACCGAAACCGATCAGGTCAGGCGCCACCGCGCGCAGCCCGGCCGCGGTGAGCACCGGGATCATGTGACGGTAGAGGTAGCTCCACGACGGCTCGCCATGGAGGAGCAGGACGACGGCACCGTCGCGGGGCCCCTCGTCGACGTAGTGGACGCGGAGCGGGTCGCCGCCGTTGCCGCTCGGCACCGCGAGGTAGTGCGGCTCGAACGGGTAGCCGGGGAGTCCGACGAATCGCTCGTCGGGGGTGCGCAGCGCGTCCATCGGCGTCCTCCAGAGTCGGTGAGCCCAGAGCTGTGGTGAGGCACCCGTAGGATGCCGCATTGTGGCGCACGGTGTGTGGGAGTCGGGGTTCGCCGAGGTCGCGACGAGTCTCGACACCGTCGTTCGCGAGCACGGTGAGGGCGGTGCAGCGGTCGCGGTGTACCACCAGGGCCGCCTCGTCGTCGATGCCTGGACCGGCGTGCGCGACGAATCCGGCACCCCGTGGACACCCGAGACCCTCGTGATGGCGTTCTCCACCACGAAGGGGGTGACGTCCACGATGTTGCACCAGTGCGTCGATCGTGGCCTCCTGGACTACGACGACCCGGTGGTCGCGCACTGGCCCGAGTTCGGGGTCAACGCCAAGGAGGCGATCACCGTTCGCCAGGTGCTGTGCCATCAGGCGGGGCTCTATGACGTGACCCAGGTCGCGAGCACGGCGGCCGAGCTCTACGACTGGAAGCGCATGGTCGCCGGCGTCGCATCGATGACGCCGGCGTTCGAGCCGGGGAGCGTGACCGCGTATCACGCGCTCACGTTCGGGTGGCTCGTCGGTGGCCTGATCGAGCGGGTCACCGGACGAGCATTCGGTGATGTGCTCGCGACCGAGCTGGTAGCGCCGCTCGGGCTCGACGGCTGCTTCGTCGGCGTGCCCCCGTCCGAGCTCGGTCGGATCGCCGGCTTGTTCCACGATCGCCTGCGGGCCGAGCTGCAGCGCGACCCGGCCGAGATGGTCGCGGTGGCGCGCGACCTCGGCTTCACGGTGCACCCCGACCTCATCGCCGCCGCGCTTCCCGCATGGGCTGCAGATCCCGATGTCGCCGGCTCGGTCGGGGAGCCGCTGCCGGCGGGGAACGGGTGCTTCACGGCGCGCTCGCTGGCACGCCTGTACGGCGCACTCGCGGCCGGCGGCACGCTCGACGGGGTGCGCGTGCTGTCACCCGAGACGCTGGCGCGAGCGACCGAGGTGCAGTCGGTGCGGGCGGATCTCGTGCTCGCGCTCCCGATCGACTGGCGTCTCGGATACCACGGGGTGATCACGAGCGCCGGTGTGCTCCCCGGTGGCTTCGGGCACTCGGGCCTGGGCGGGTCGGGCGCGTTCGCCGACCGTGAACGCGATCTCGCGGTGGCGTTCCTCCCCAACGGGCTGGGCGGGTTGCTCACCGGCGACGCGCGTCTCATGGAGATCAGCGGCGCGGCCGTCCGTTGTGCGGATCAGGCCTAGGCCGTCTCCCAGATCAGCACTTCGGCGCCGTCCGCTCCGGCGGTCAAGGACCGCGCCCCGGCCCGGGTGAGCCGAACGGCATCGCCGGTGGCGAGTGCCGCGCGCCCCTCGGGATCCACGTCGATCTCGGCGGTGCCGACAGCGACGAACACGTGCACGTGCGGAGCGTCGGGGGCAGTGACCGTCTCGCCGCGATGGAGTCGGCCGACCCACAGCACGGCCTCGCGCTGGTGGATCGCGACCGCGCCCTGATGGTCGCGACCCGACGCGACGGCGACGAGGCCACCGGCGGCGAGCGCGTCGTTGAGGTCGCGCTGCTCGTAGCTCGGCGCTATCCCCTGCGTGTCGGGGAGGACCCACATCTGGACCAGGTGGACGTCGGCCGTCGCGCTCGCGTTCATCTCCGAGTGGCGGATGCCCGTCCCTGCGCTCATTCGCTGCGCGAGGCCCGGGTAGATGATCCCGTCCGTACCGATGCTGTCGCGGTGTGCGAGCTCGCCTTCGAGGACCCACGTGACGATCTCCATGTCGGCGTGGGGATGGGTGCCGAAGCCCGTGCCGGCGCGCACGACGTCGTCGTTGCTGACGAGCAAGAGCCCATGGTGGGTGTTCTCGGGGTCGTAGTGGTGCCCGAAGCTGAACGAGTGCCACGAGTCGAGCCAGTCGATCTGGGTGTGGGGTCGCTCGCCTGCGCGGCGGATGTCGATCGTGGGTGGCGTGCCGGGGACCATGCTTCGGATGATAGTTGCTACAACAATCATTGTCGAGCGAACGGCTTTCGCCTAGCCTGGTTCCGTGGCGTCGCGCACCGAGTCCTCGTCGGTCTCCGCCCTGCCCGGCGTGCTCGATGGGGCACGACTCGCCGCGTGGCGAGCGTTTCTGCGCACGCACGCGGTCGTCGTCGTCGCGCTGTCACGCGAGCTCGAGGATGTTCGGGGGCTCCCGCTGGCCCAGTACGACGTCCTCGTGCAGCTCGTCGAGGCTCCTGACGGGCGCCTCCGTATGCAGGAGCTCGCGGCGCGGGTGCTGTTCAGCCGCAGCGGACTCACGCGGCTGGTCGATCGGATGGCCGACGAGGGACTCGTGCGACGCGAACCCTGTGTGGACGACCGTCGCGGCACGTTCGCCGTGCTCACGCCGGCCGGGAGACGCAGTGCGCGTGACGCATCGGGTGTGCACCTACGTGGCATCCATGAGCACTTCGCTCGCCACCTGAGCGACGATGACGCACGTGCGCTGCAGACCGCGCTCGGCGCGGTGCTTGCCGCGGAGGATCGTGCGGCGGAGGACCGTGTGGCTCGGGATCGTGATGCCTGAGTCGGGGTCGAGTGCCGTTGACGGTCTGCTCTCCGGGATGCGCGTGCTCGACCTCGGGCAGTGGCGGCCGGCGCCCTACGCGACGCAACTGCTCGCCGATCTCGGCGCCGACGTCCTGAAGGTCGAGCCGCCGACCGGCGATCCCATGCGCAGCTTCCCGGAGATCTTCGCTGCCGTCGCGTCGCACAAGCGCAGCGTCGTGCTCGACCTGAAGGACCCGGCGGGGCGTGCACGTGCGCTCGAGCTCGCATCCGAGGCCGATGTCGTCGTGGAGGGATGGCGACCCGGCGTTGCGGCCCGGCTCGGTGTCGGGCCCGACGCCGTGCGCGCCGTGCACCCTGGGGTCATCTACTGCTCGCTGTCGGGGTACGGGGCGAGTGGACCGCTCGTCGACGCCCCGGGGCACGACGTGAACTATCAGGCGCAGTCGGGGGTGCTCGCGCCCGCCGGCGGTGCACCCCAGCCCACACCTGCTCCTCGTATCCCGTGGGCGGATCTCGGGGGCGGGCTCGCTGCTGCGTTCGCGATCTGCGCCGCGTACATCGGTCGGGCGAGGACCGGCGACGGCGAGACGATCGACGTGTCGATGACGGATCTCCTTGCCTCGTGGACCGGGACGGTCGGCGGGGGTGCGATCGCGGGCATCTCGGCGCCGGTCCACGGCTTCCCTGCGTACGGCACCTTCGCCGTCGCCGACGGCCACGTCGCGCTCGGCGTCATCACCGAGCCGCACTTCTGGGACGCGGCGTGCGCTGCCCTCGGACTCGACGATCTCGTCGGTCTGCCGCTCGGCGAGCAGCTCACCCACACCGAAGAGATCCGCACTCGCATCGCCGCGGCCCTCCTTCCGCTGTCGCGCGACGAGGCGGTCGACCGCCTGCTCGCCGAGGGTGCACCGATCTCCCCCGTGCAGTCGCGTGCGGAGATGCTCGTCGATCGCCATCTGCGCGAGCGCGGGACCGTGATCACCACGCCCGACGGAAGTCCGTGGCTCGCGCACCCCGTCCGGTTCGCACAACGCCCGGCCCGTGGTCCCGGTCCCGCTCCGCGTCCCGACGAGCACGCGACCGACGGCTTCACCCCGCGCACCTGACGTTACGCTCCGGGCGTGGGTGCCCACCGGGGTGACGGAAGCAGCGAAGCGTCCCCCTCCACCGGCTCCGGATCGAGGAGCACGGAATCGGGGGGCGCCGGAGTCGCGCGAGCCGCATCCGCCGGACGGGTCGAGCGCCGTCGCCGGAAGCGGCGCCGCTCGACCGTCACGACGATCGTGGCCTGCGCGGCGGTCGCGGTGCTTGGCGTCGCCGGCGTCGTCCTCCGGCTGACTCGTCAGGACGGCACGGAGGCCGCGTCGACGGCGCGGCGCACGACGGCCTCGAGCGCCACCCCGGGCTCGACGACCGCCACGTCGACGCGGCCCGTCTCCACGACGGTGGTACCTCGCGCCGCGGACCCGGTTGTCGCGCTCGCTCAGCAGTACGACGGTCGCTACGTCGGCACGTTCACGAACACCACGTTCGCCACGATGGGCCCGGCGTCACTCGAGCTGCGCATCGACCCCGCCACCAAGAACATGGCGATCGACGCCGATTTCGACGGCGACCTCTTTGGCGGGGGTGCGAAACAGGGCCGTCGGATCAGCGGCACGGTCGCGCTCGGCGATCCCAACCGCTCGGTCACCACCCAGACGAAGGCCTTCGGCCCTGTCACCGGGAAGATCGATCCCAGCCTCGCCGTGGTCCTCACCGCCGCCGAGGTCCCCGACGACAAGGTCAAGGCCTTCACGCTCACCGGGCGCCTGCGCTCCGACAGGACGGGGTTCGACGCGGTCTACACGGTGACGTTCAAGGACGGCAAGACCGCCGACGGCACCATCGCGCTGAGCTGTGACCCGCAGGGCACGCGCGGCAGCGAGGTCACGACCATCTGCGCCTTCTCCCGGGGCCGGTAGGCCCCACGGCCGTGAAGGTCCGTCCCGAACCCGGTGGCGACCCTCACCTAGCCTCGGGACATGTCCCGAAGCCTTCGTGCGTGCGCCGCGTCCTCGCTCGCCCTGCTCGCAACGATCGCCATGACCGGCCCCGCGGCCGCCACGGGCGCGGGAGGCGGGCGAACCCTCTCCGCGAAGGACGCGATCCTGGGTGTGCCGACCGAGAGTGTCGTTCGACCGCTCGCCCCGACCCAGGGATGTCACGTGCTGCTCGACTCGGGCGAGGGTGACTGCACCGTGGTGCGGACCGCGCACGGGGACCTCGTCGTGACGGTCGAGCCCGGCCCTGCGATGAACGACCCGCTCGTGACGCGTCCGTGGACGGTGCGGGTCTATCGCCCGTCGAACGCGATCCCCGACGGCTGGGAGGTCGCGCTCGCGGCACAGCCCCAAGGCAACGACCCCGGCCCGCTGTACGCACAAGTCACCGCGAAGGTCGCCGACGTCACGGGCGACGGCCACGACGAGCTGGTGCTCGGCTACCGCTCCGAGGGGACCGGCCAGATCCTCGACTTCGACGTCGTGGGCACGGACGCCCACGGCACTCCACGGGTGCTTGCCCACGATCAGATCTACAAGGGCACCGTGGTGACTCGCGGCGGCAAGCTCGTCACGTACGCGCCCGACTACCGGCGCACGGACCCCAACTGCTGCCCGACGTGGATCGAGCGCGACAACATCACGTTCCGTGACGGCGCGTTCGGTGTCCGCAAGGTGTGGAAGGTCCCGACGAAGCGGGCCCACATTCCACCGTCCGACATCGGTTGACGTCTCCCGGTCCGGGCGCGGGGCCCGGGGCGTCGGGTGCCGGCGTCGCGACGCGCGTCGCTACGATCCGCCGGTGACCAACCTGCCACCCGCGACCAACATCGTGTTCCTCTGTACCGGCAACGCGGCGCGCTCGGTCATGGGAGGCGCGATCGTCCGCGCCCGACGCGACGACCTCGGGGTCGTCACGGCCGGCACCCACGTGATCGAGGGCATGCCGATGAGCTGGCGAACCCGGGACGCGCTCGGCGCGCTGGACGTGAAGGCCGAGGGGCACCGCAGCTACCAGCTGCGCGACGGTGACGTCGCCATGGCCGACCTGGTGATCGCGATGGCCGGTGAGCACGTCGGCTATGTGCGCCGGGTGCACCCGAAGGCCGCGGCCCGAACCGCCACCCTCAAGCGCCTCGCCCGGGACCTGGAACCCGGAACCGGCGACCAACCCGGAGGCGCCGATCTCGCCACCCGCGTTGCCGCCCTCGGTCTGGCCGACGTGACGCTCGAGTCCTGGGAGGACGTCGAGGATCCGGCCGGTGGGGACCTGCCCGAGTTCGAAGCGTGCGCCCGCGAGATCCGTGACCTCCTCGAGGACGTCCTGCCGCGGATCTGATGTAGCGTCAGATCCTCGAGCGCCGGATCGGCTCGAGCGCCCGGATCGGGGGGATTCGCGAGTGACCACGCTGGAGAGCGCTGCCCTGCCGCGGCGCTCCGACGATGAGACGTCGGGGAGCATCCTGGCCTTGCGGGACGTGACCGTCCGCTTCGGGGGTATCACCGCGCTCGATCGCGTCAGCCTCACGCTCGAACCGGGTGAGGTCCTCGGGCTCATCGGACCGAACGGCGCCGGCAAGACCACCCTCTTCGACGTCATCTCCGGCGTGCGCACCCCCGACGAGGGTCGGATCCTGCTCAGTGACTCCGACGTCACTCGCCTGGGCGCCGTGGCCCGTTCGCGCCGGGGAATGCGCCGGACCTTCCAGCGGGTGCAGACGTTCGGCTGGCTCTCGGTCGAGGACAACGTGCTCGCCGCGCTCGAGTGGCGTGGCGGCGGCGGCGGAATCCTGGCCGACCTCGTGTCGTTCCCGACCCGACGGCGCCGGGAACGCGAACGGCGAGTTCGTGTCGCCGAGGTGCTCGCACAGTGCGGGCTGACGGCGGTCGCCCAGGAGCCGGCCGGTTCCCTGCCGATCGGGCTCGCGCGCATGGCCGAGGTGGCCCGTGCGGTCGTCGACCCCCCGAGCGTTCTCATGCTCGACGAGCCGACGTCGGGGCTCGACGAGGCGGAGGCCGCACGCCTCGGTGAGCTCATCCAGGCGATTCGCGCCGACGGTTCGTGTGCCGTGATCCTCGTCGAGCACGACGTCGGCTTCGTCATGCGGCAGTGTGACCGCGTCGTGGTGCTCGACCTCGGTCGGGTGCTCGCGTCGGGGCTGCCGAGTGAGATCCAGGCCAACCACGAAGTGCGCGCCGCGTACCTCGGGGAAGGCTGAGGAAGCAAACAAGTGGGACCGACAAGCGAGATGGAACCGACAAGGGGGAACTCCGTGAAGCGAAGGAAACTGGTGGCCGTGGTGGCCGCCGCCGCGATGGTGGGGATGTTCGGCGCATCCGGCGTAGCCGGCGCACGCGTCCGCACCGATGCTCGCGGCGTCACCAGCACATCGATCAAGGTCGGCGGGCTCACCGACAATCAACAGCCCGAGGCGTCCGACGGCGCGAAAGCGTTGTTCGACTCGATCAACGACAGCGGTGGCGTCAACGGCCGCAAGATCGACTACACCGGCGGTCAGAACGACAAGGGTGACGTGAGCCAGTCGCTGGCCCTGGGCAAGCAACTCGTCCAGCAGAACGGCGTCTTCGCCGTGGTACCGGTCGTGACACCGAACGCGGCCAGCGCCGAGCAGTTCTTCGGCCAGCAGCACGTGCCGTTCTTCGGCTGGGGCATCAACACCGGCTTCTACAACAACCCGTACGGGTTCGGGTTCACCGGTGCCGTCGTGCCGCCGCCGCCGGTGACGACCGCCGGTTCGACGTGGGGTGACCTTCTCAGTCAGCAGTTCAAGAACAAGGGCGACTCGAAGGGAGCCAAGGGCAAGACGGCCGCCGTCATCTCCGAGGACAACGACTCCGGCAAGACCGGGGCCCAGGTCATCGGCGCATCGGCCAAGTACTCGGGCATGAAGGTCCTGTATCAGAAGGCCAGCATCCCGGCTCCGCCCGCGACGGTGGGTGACTACTCGCCGTATGTGAACGACATCATGACGGCGAACAAGGGCAAGCCGGTCGACGTCACGTTCGTCGTGACCTCGTTCACCAACGTGCTCGGTCTGTCGAAGGCGCTGTTGGCGGCCGGATTCTCCGGCGTCCTCACGAACGCGGTCGCGTACGACCCGCGCCTCGTGTCGACGGCGAAGGGCGAGACGGCGTTCGCGCAGTTCGCGGTGCCCGAATCGGCAGCGAGCAACCCGAACATGCAGAAGATCGTCACCTTGCTCGACAAGTACCTGCCGTCGGGTCAAGCGATCACGCAGGGTGTGCTCGCCGGCTACTTCGCCGCCGACCACTTTGTCGCCGTGCTCAAGAAGGCGGGCAAGAACGTGACGCCGGAGAGCTTCCAGAAGGTGGCGGCGAAGTTCACGTACCAGGTGAAGAACGTGGTCGGTCCGACGCCGTACCCGGACGGGTTCAAGTTCGGGACGCCGTGCGGCTCGCTTGCGACGAGCGACGGCACCGCGTATCAGATCACTGCGAAGTACGCGTGCTACACGAACTTCAACCTGAAGACGCTCAAGCCCATCCCGCAGAAGTAGGGCCGGGGACGAAGCGTCACGGACGCACGACGGCGGTCGGGCCAGCGGGCCCGACCGCCGTCACCGTCCGGTCCCCAGCCGATCACGCAGTAGTCGACCACTCCGCCGAGGTCCGCCGGTGCAGAAGTTCTGGAACCTGGTTCTGTCCGGCGCCGTGACCGGTGCCATCTACTCGATCATGGCGTCGGGCATCGTCCTGACCTTTCAGACCTCGGGCATCTTCAACTTCGCGCACGGGGCCGTCGCGTTCGCGACCGCGTACTTCTACTACCAACTCCACACAGGCCAAGGGATCCCGATCGTCCCGGCCGCGATCCTCTCGGTCCTCGTGTTCGCACCGCTGCTCGGGCTCGCGCTCGACCGGATCCTGCTCCGCCGGCTGGCCACGGCCCCGGTGTACGCGCGCATCGTCGGCACGATCGGTCTGCTCGTCGCCCTGCCCGCGTTCATGCTCTGGCTCGTCGAATCGGTCGGGAACGGCGTGTTGGCGCTCGACCTCCCGAAGGTGTCCGACACGGCGTCGGTCGGTGGGACCGCGCCGGGGCTCGGACCCCAGCCCGCCGAGAACTTCCACCTTTGGGGCGGGGTCAACCTCAACTCCGACCAGATCGCGGTCTTCGTCGCGGCGCTCGTCGCTGCGTTCGTGCTCTGGTTCGTGATCCGTCGCACCCGGGTCGGACTCCAGATGCGTGCGGTCGTCGACCGCGAGAGCCTCGCGTCGCTGCGCGGCGTGAACCCCGCGCGGACCTCGGCCGTGGCGTGGATCCTCACGATGATCCTCGCCGGCCTCGGTGGCGTCCTCATCGCGCCGCTGTTCCAGCTCAACGACGTCCTCTTCACCCTGGTCGTACTCGGCTCACTCGCCGCGGTCGCGGTGAGCGGCCTCCGTTCGATCCCGATCGCGTTCGCGGGTGGCCTCGCGCTCGGAATCCTCCAGAACCTCGTTGCGGGCTACGGCGACGACATCCTGCCGAGCTTCCTGAACAAGCTCAGCGGGTTCCGATCCGCGGTCCCGTTCATCCTCACGCTGCTGATCCTCGTCTTCGTCGGGCGCGAGCGCGGCCGCGAGGCGGGGTCGGTCGCCGAAGATGCCCCCGCCCCCGACCACCGGGTCGGGTTGCCTGCGTGGCGTCGGCGTCTGCCCTGGGCGATCTTCACCGTCGCACTGGTCGCGTTCTCATTGCAGTGGATCGACGTTGCCTGGCTGCAGGCCGATGCGTACGAGCAGGGCCTCATCGCGCTCGGGCTGGCAATGGCCATCGTCTTCCTCTCCTTCGTCGTGGTCACGGGACTCGGCGGGATGGTGAGCCTCGCCCAGGCGACGTTCGTGACCGCGGGGGGCTTCGCCGCGGGCTGGGCGCTCAACCGGGACTGGGGGGTCGACATCCCGTTGGTCGCGACACACGGCCAGATCAACTTCGTCTGGGCCGCGCTCATCGGTGCCGCGTGCGCGGCGACGCTCGGCGCGATCGTGGCGATCCCCGTGCGTCGCCTCGGACCGGTTGCCCTCGCGCTGGGGACGTTCGCCCTCGCGTTCGTCGCCGACCTCGTCGCGTTCGACTACGAGCCGATCGGCAAGGGGTCGCTCGGCTGGACGATCCGCTCACCGGTCCTGGACCTGCCCGGAGTCAACCAGGTCCTCGACTGGATCATCCCCGGTCCCCAGGACCGCGTGGACCTCTCCCAGGGCCCGGTCCAGATCGTCGTCTTCCTCGTCGTGTTCGGCCTGCTCGTCGTCGTCCTCCATGCCCTGCAGCGCTCCGCCACCGGCCGGGCGATGCTCGCGGTGCGCAGCACCGAGGTCGGCGCCCGCACTTCGGGGATCTCGCCGGCGAGGGCCAAGATCCTGATCTTCGCCCTCTCGGCCGGCATCGCCGGCTTCGGAGGTGTCCTCATCGGGATCGTGAACTTCTCCGTCGGCAAGACGACCGCGTCCCCGCTCGTCGGGCTCGTGTGGCTCGCCGTTGTGGTGACGTTCGGCGTGCGCCGTCCGGGTGGTGCGCTGCTCGCGGGCCTGTCGTTCGCGTGTTCCGCGGCGATCTTCACCTGGATCGGCACCGAGTTCCTCCCCGGGGCATTCAAGGACCTCACCACCGCGCCGCAGTTCGTCGCCATCCTCTTCGGGCTCGGTGCCATCAACCTCGCCAAGAACCCCGATGGGCTGCTCGCACTGGTCGGGCACCAACGGATCGAGCGGCGCGTGGCGCGCGAGCACAAGGCGCGCATCGAGGAGGCGGAGGCGCAGGCCCACGACGGCACCGTGCCCGAGCACGAGCGAACGACCGAGCCGGCGGCCGCGCCGGCGACGACGGCACCGTCGTCGGCGCTCGCCCTCTCGGGCATCGTCGCCGGCTACGGCGCGGTGGAGGTGCTCCATGGTGTCGCCCTCGAGATTCCCGAGGGCACGGTCGTCGCCCTCCTCGGCGCCAACGGGGCCGGCAAGTCGACGTTGTGTGCGGTGGCGTCCGGTCTTCTCGAGCCGACCCAGGGGCGCGTCTGGTTCGAGGGTGTCGACGTGACCGAGGTGCCCGTGCACGAGCGCGCCCGTCGGGGTGTGCTGCTGATCCCCGAGGCGCGCGGTATCTTCCCCGGCCTCACCGTCGATGAGAACCTGGCCGTGCTCCTCGCCAAGCCGGAGGACCGCGCGAAGGCCTACGAGCGGTTCCCGATCCTCGGCGAGCGCCGCAAGCAGACGGCCGGCCTGCTCTCGGGTGGCGAGCAGCAGATGTTGAGTCTCGCCCCCGCCCTCGCGCAGCCGCCCCAGGTGTTCATCGCCGACGAGCCGACCCTCGGGCTCGCCCCGCTCGCCGCCGAGGAGGTCATCACCGCGATTCGCGAGCTGCGCGACCTCGGCTCGGCGATCCTGCTCGTCGAGGAGAAGGCGCGTGAGGTCATGGAGCTCGCGGACACGGTCGCGTTCATGGAGCTCGGGCGCATCGTCTGGGTCGGCCCCCGCGACGAGGCCGACGCCGACCGGCTCACCGCCGCGTACCTGGGTGGCCCGGTCGCCTGATCGTCGCCGGCGACGCGACGCGCTCGTCGTCGGCACGATCCTCGTCGTCGCGTCGCTTGCTCTCTCGCCGGGGACCAGCGCCGGCGCACCCGCTCCCACGCCGCTCCGTGTCGGCGGTGTCGTCGACGCCGAGCTCTACGGGGGTGCGGCGCTCGGTGCGCAGGCGCGCTTTCGCGCCGTGAACGCCACCGGAGGTGTTCACGGACGCCCGATCGAGCTCCTCGGCGTGACGGACGATCATCGCTCACCCGAAGAGCACGCAGCAGCGCTGCGCCATCTGATCGACGACGAATCGGTCGACGCCGTCGTACCGCTCGTCAGCGGAGCCTTCGCGGGCGTGCCCGAGCTCGAGCGCGCCAGGATCCCGGCGTTCGGGTGGGGGATCTCGGGCGCGTTCTGCGGGAGCACGTGGGTCTTCGCGATCACCGGGTGCCTCACGCCGTTGCTCCCGCGTCGCGTCCCGGGAATCTGGGGTGTCGCGATCGAGCAGCTCCTGCGGGCCCGCGTGGGCGCGGGCGCCGCGGTGGCCATCGTCACCGACGACGGTGGGGCGGATCGCGCGGTCGCGGAGGTCGGTGCTGTCGCTCGCGCCGCAGGCCTGCGGGTGGTGTACGCGCGCGCGACCCTGTCCCGCGCCGGACCGACGGGCCGCGACCTCGGTGCCATCGCTCGTGCGGTCATGGTCGCCGACCACGGGCGGCCACCCGCCGCCGTGTTCACCGTGTCGGGCTTCGCGAACGTTGCCGCGCTGCAGTCGACACTCCGGGCCCAGGGCTACACCGGTGTCACGACGAATCTGGTGCAGTACGCGCCGCTCCTGGCCGGTCCGGCGGCGGGAGCCGAAGTGCTGACGCAGTTCGCCACTCCGGAGAGCGCGGAGCAGAATCCGGCGATGCGGCGGATCGTCGCCGAGATCGCCGCGGTGACCAGCGATCCGATCACCCCGGCGATGCTTGCCGGGTGGTTCGCCGCCGACTTCTTCGTCCGAGCCGCGACTCGAGCGCGTGCCGGCGCGACGGCAACCGACATCCAGCGCGCGGCGCGGCGCTCGACGTATCGAGTCGCCAAGACCATCGGACCGACGCGGTTCCCCGACGCGTTCACGAGTGCCACCTCGTGTGGTCAGCTCGTCTCGGGGAGCGGCACCGGGTACACCGTGGCGATCCCGTTCGCGTGCTCGCCCCTTGTCCCACTTGCGACGAGGTAGGCGTCGCCCCTGACCCTCGACCCTCTCACCCTCGAGCTACTTGCCCTCGAATTCCACCGGGCGCTTCTCGGCCTTGGCCCGGTAGCCCTCGGCCATGTCGTCGGAGGTGAAGTTCGGTGCTGAGCTCGCCGCGACGAAGCGCATCGCCTCGGCCATCCCGCGCTCGGCCCAGAAGTTGATCGTGCGCTTGATCGACTGCACTGCAAGGGGCGCGTTGGCCGCGATCTCGTCGCAGAGAGCGCGCGCGTGCGCTACCAGGTCGTCGACCGGGACGACCTCCTGCACGATGCCCACTCGAAGCGCCGTCTCCGCATCGATGCGCCGTCCCGTGAGCGCCAGCAGGCGGGTCCAGCCTGCCCCGATCTCGGTGACGAGGCGGAGGTCGCCCCCCGAGTCGATGCCGACGCCGACGCCGGCCTCGGGGAGCGCGAACTTCGCGTCGTCGCCGGCCACCCGGATGTCGCCCATCATCGCAACCTCGAGCCCGGCACCGAGGCAGTAGCCGTTGATCGCCACCACGACCGGCTGAGGCAGGTTGCTGAACACGTTGAAGCGCTCGTGCACCTGGCGGAAACGTTCGTAGTAGTTGCGACTCTTCTCGGCCGGGGAGCGTCCCGTGATGCGGTCCTCGGGCATCCCGAGGTCGACACCGGCGCAGAATGCACGTCCGTGCGCCTTGAGCAGCACCACGCGGATGGCGTCGTTGAACCGGATCTCGTCGGCGCGCGCCGCGAGCTGACGCGCCGACTCCCACGACCAGGCGTTGAGCTTCTCGGGCCGGTTCAGGGTGAGGATCCCCACCTTCGCGTCCACTTCCAGATCGATGTAGGACTCCCGCGCGCTCACGACCGACTCCCTTGGCTCCGCTCCCACTCCGCTACTCCCGCTCGCTTCGATCACTGCATCCGCTCCGTTCGCTGCGCCTTGACGCGTCAATCGAGGCTGAAGGGTCCCTTGCCGAGCTGGTCTCGGATCGGGGTGAACTCGGGCATCAGGAGATGTCGACGCTGCCAGTTCGCGCCGTCCACCACCATCGTGTGGCCGCTCACGTAGCTCGCCCACGGCGAGCAGAGGAACACCGCAGCCCACCCCAGCTCGCGCGGGGTTCCCACGCGCCAAGCGGGGGTGCGTCGGTCCTCGGCTTTGCCCCGGTCGGGCACACCTTCGGTGATGTGCGCGGCCTCGTCCTCGTGCGGGAAGAGGCCCGGCACGAGTCCGTTCACCCGGATGCCGTACGGGCCCCACTCGACCGCGAGCGTCTCGGTCAGGTTCTTCACCCCGGCCTTGGCGGCAGCGGAGTGTGCGAACGCGGGCCCGCCGGTCCACGCGTACGCGGCACCGATGTTCAGGATCGACGCCGGACGCCGCGCCGCGATCGCGCGGCGCCCGAGCTCGCGCGAGCAGAAGAACGTGCCGTCGAGCACGATCGACGTGACCGCGCGCCACGCGTTGGGAGAAAGGTCCTCGGCCGGGGAAGGAAAGTTCCCGGCCGCGTTGTTCACGAGCACGTCGACCGGGCCCAGCGCAGCCTCCACCGCGTCGAACGCCGTCGCTACGTTCGCCGCGTCGCGAATGTCGAGCTCCACGTCGAGGGCACGACCTCCCGCGGCCTCGACCGCGGCGACGCCGGCGGCCCGATGCTCGGCACTGCGACTCGCGACCGCAACCGCGGCCCCGAGGCGGGCGAACTCGAGGGCGATCGCCTTGCCGAGCCCGGTGCCGCTCCCGGTGACGATGACCACCTGGCCGTCGTAGGTGCCCAGCGGCAGCGGTGTGGAGCCCACGGGCGGTGGCTCGGGCAGCGGCATGGCTTCCTTTCGCTCCGGGATGCTCGTTGGGACCGGACGCAGCGGGCACACTACCCAGGACCTATGCGCGGATTCCTTGCCGGTGTGCTCATCGCAGTGGGGCTGCTCCTCGTTCCCTTTGCCAATCAGGGCGTGTGGGTGGAGCGCGAGCTCCTGTCGACGAGCGCGTTCACGAAGCTCTCGACCGAGGTACTCGATCAGGAGGCCGTGCGCGATGCGCTCGCGAACCGCCTGGCCGACGAGCTGGAGAAGCAGGTACCCCAGCTCGCGCTGGGCCGGTTCGTCCTCGTGCCGGCACTGCGCCAGGCGCTGGGCACGACGCAGTTCAAGAGCATCTTCGAGAGCGCGGTCGGTGACATGCACGCACAGCTCGAGCGTGGTGACGACCAGCTTGCCCTCAACCTCGACGCGGTCCTGCCGCTGGTGCGCCGGCTGGTCGCCAAGGTCGATGAAGGAATCGCCTCGGACATCCCCGACCACGCGCTCCCCAAGATCACGGTCGTGACGAGAGAGAACGTGCCCCAGCTCTGGGTCGGCTTCGACGCAACTCGCGACGCGTCGTGGCTGTTTCCGGCGCTCGCGCTGGTCTGCCTCGTGGGCGGGGTGGTGCTCGCCCGGCGCCACGCGCTCGCGTTGCTCATCGTCGGTCTCGGCGTCGCGGTGATCGCGGTGATCTTGGTGCTGGGGCTCCGCCTGGGCCGTGACCCGCTGTCGCAGGTCGCCGGGCCGACCGTAGAGATCGACGCATTCCGGTCCGGGTTCGACGTGGTGACCGAGTCGCTCGTCGTCCAGACCATGGTGCTCGGGCTCGCGGGCCTCGTCGCCGCACTGGTCGGCCTCGGGTTCGTGCTGCGCGGACGGGGTTCCTCCCGGCCGCAGTCGTGGGCCTGAGCACCGGCGTCGTGTGGTGGACGGCCGTGGGAGCTGACGCCCCGTCAGGCGTATGCTGCGGCCATGGCCGAGTTTCCCAAGATCATCTCCGTCGACGACCACGTCATCGAGCCGGGTGACGTCTGGACCAAGCGCCTGCCCGAGAAGTTCCAGGACGTGGGGCCGCGGGTCGTACGCCAGAAGATCGCCGAGATGAAGTACATCGGTGGCGTGTTCTCGTACCGCGAGGCCGGTCCCAACGAGGACGGCGATTGGTGTGACTGGTGGTTCTGCGAGGACCTCCGGTACCCGATGACGCGCGTGATGGCCGCGGCGGGATACCCGCGCGATGAGGTCACGATCACCCCCATCACGATGGACGACATGCGCCCCGGTTGCTACGACACCATCGCGCGCCTCGAGGACATGGACGCCAACTGGACCGAGGCGTCGCTCTGCTTCCCGACGTTCCCGCGGTTCTGCGGCCAGACGTTCCTCGAGCGTGAGGACAAGGAGCTCGCAGACCTCTGCGTCAAGGCCTACAACGACTGGATGTTCGACGAGTGGTGCGCCGGGTCGAACGGTCGCCTCCTTCCTCTCCCGATCGTCCAGCTCTGGGACTCGAGGCTGGCCGCCGCAGAGGTGCAGCGCAACGCGGCCCGCGGCGGGCACGCCGTGTGCTTCACGGAGATCCCTCCCTTTCTCGGCTTGCCGTCGGTCCATGATGCCGACGGCTACTGGGACCCGTTCTTCGAGGCCTGCGCCGAGACCGAGACGGTCGTGTGCATGCACATCGGGTCGTCGTCGAAGATGCCGTCGACCTCAGCCGACGCGCCCCCCGCCGTCGGCTCCACGCTCACGTACATGAACGCCGCGATGTCGCTCACCGACTTCCTCATGTCGGGCCTGCTCGAGCGCATCCCCGGCCTCGAGCTCGCGTACTCCGAAGGTCAGATCGGATGGATCCCGTACGTGATCGAGCGCGCCGACAAGGTGTGGTCGGAGAACCGCGGGTGGGGTGGTGTCGCCGACAAGGTCAAGCGCCCGCCGAGCGAGTCGTACTACCAGAGCGTGTACGGCTGCTACTTCGACGACGAGCACGGTCTGGCGAACCTCGAAGCCGTCGGTGTCGACAACGTCACGTTCGAGACGGACTACCCGCACAGCGACTCCACGTGGCCCCAGACCCGGGAGATCGCCGAGCGCCAGACCAAACACCTCGACGACGACGTCATCTACAAGATCATCCGGGGCAACGCGATCCGGATGCTCCGCCTCCCGCCCGACCAGTAGCTCGGCGGTACCGGCACCGATGGCGACTCCCGCCGAGGTCGAGGGCTACAAGCGGGATGCTGCCGATCGGGCGGTGGCCGACTTCGTCCGCTCGGGCATGGTCGTGGGCTTGGGCACCGGTTCGACTGCGATCTTCGCGACGCGGCGCATCGGCGCGCTGCTCGCCGACGCGACGCTCACCGACATCGTCGGGGTTCCCACGGCCATCGCGACCGGTGACGAGGCGCGCCGGGTCGGTGTCCCGTTGCTCGGCGACGACGTGCCGTGGGAGATCGACGTCACGATCGACGGCGCCGACGAGGTCGACCCGGAGCTCAACCTCATCAAGGGTGGGGGTGGCGCACTGCTGCGCGAGAAGCTCGTGGCTCAGGCGAGTGCACAAGAGATCATCGTGGTCGACGAGTCGAAGCGATCACCGTGCCTCGGCACTCGGTTCGCGCTCCCGGTCGAGGTCGTGGGGTTCGGGCTCGCGACGACCCGGCGTGCGATCGAGCGGCTCGGCGCGCGCGTCGAGGTCCGTCGAGGTGCCGACGGTGAAGCCGTGATCACCGACCAGGGCAACGCGATCCTCGACTGTCAGTTCGGCCCGATCGCGGCCGCCGACGCGTTGGCGAGCGCGCTCGCGGCACACGCGGGCGTCGTGGAGCACGGGCTGTTTCTCGGCATCACCAACGTGCTCGTCGTCTCGGGAGCCGCGGGCGTCGAGGTGATCAGTCGGTAGCGACGCTGATCGCGGCCAGCACCGCTGGTGCAGCGCTGCGGTTGCTCCACGCGTGACGCCCGCCGCACACGACCGCCGTGTCGCCCGCGTGCAGCGTCACCTCGCTGTGGTCGGTGAGCAGCATGAGCTCGCCGACGAGCAGGACGTTGTGATCGGTCGTCTCGGTCGCGTGCCAGAACGGGGCGGGCGCGCCGTGCTCGCCGGTGGGGAGCTCGGTGTCGGGTGGGAACTGCACGACGCGAAAGAGCGTGCCGTCCGGGGCGGGCGCCACCGCGAGCTCCCGATCGGCGCCGTCGTCGGTGCCCGAGCCGTCGCCGGTGTACCAGAGGTCGGTGAGCCCGAGGTCCTCGGGCATCCCCGGGAGGGTGTGCACGTGTGGGCTGGCCCCATCGGCCACGACCGCCGCGGTGCCGTCGGGGTTCGCGCGCACCACGACTCGTCGTACCGGCGAGATCACAGCATCGCCTCGGCGAGCGTGCGGTAGTCGCGCATCACCGCGTCGATGTCGTCGAAGGGGAGGACCTGCACGCACACGTGGTCGGCACCGGCATCGTGGTGGGCGCGGACACGGGCTGCGATCGCGTCACTGTCGCCCCACGCGACGATCGCGTCGACGAGGCGATCGCTGATGTCGCCGCCGAGGTCGTCCTGTGTGAAGCCGAGGCGCAGCAGGTTGTTGGCGTAGTTCGGCAGCGTGACATACATGCTCATGGCGGCGCGGGCGACGGCGCGAGCGCGGCCAGGGTCGGTCTCGAGCACCACCATCTGCTCGGGTGCCAGCAGCCGGTCATCGCCGAGGATGGTGCGGGCGATCTCGGTGTGCTCGGGAGGGACGAAGTAGGGGTGCGCCCCGCGCGTGCGGTCGCGTGCGAGCTCGAGCATCCTCGGTCCGAGCGCGGCGAGGACTCGCTCGGGAGGCTCACCCGGCGGTGCGGCCACGAAGAGGCTTGCGTCCATGCGGTCGAGGTACGCCCGCATCGTGGCGATCGGCGGCGTGTACTCCTGGCCGTGCAGCCCCTCGACCGAGGGCCGATGGCTCACACCCATGCCGAGCAGGAACCGGCCCGGGAACGCCTCGCTCAAGGTCTGCCACGCAGCGTTCATCGACATCGCGTCGCGTGCGTAGATGTTGGCGATGCCGGTGCCCACGGCGATGCGCTGCGTCGCCGAGAGGAGCAGCGACGCGTTGACCGGCGCTTCGCGACCCACCGCCTCCGGGATCCAGATCGCGCCCCACCCCATCTCCTCGAGCTCGGCCGCGAGCTCGCCGGCGCGGGCCGCGGGTTGCAGGTCGAGGGAGAACGTCCAGACACCGACACGGCCGAGATCGACGGGCATCGCGCGAGCGTAGGTCGACCTGCTCGGGCCGGTGCTGGCCGGCCCCCGATCGTGACCGGGGCGTCACGTCGCCGCCTCGGGGAGCAGACGCGGGTGCACCATGGGCCAAGCGCGTGGCGTCGCCGCCGACCGCGGCCGGGTGACGGCCCGGAACCACCGTCGCCGTCGCACCCCCCCGGGGAAGCGCTCGAGACGCGAGACCGGTTGCTCGGGTTCGTGCCCGGGACCGGCACAATGGGGTGGTGCACGCCGCTGCGGTCCGCTTCGAGCTCTTTGTGCCGGAGAGCCATTCGCTGAAGGCGAAGCGGGCGGCGCTGCGCCCGATCGTCGACGGGCTGCGCCACCGGTTCCGGGTCTCGGTGGCCGAGGTGGACCACCAGGACACGTGGCAGCGCGCCGCGATCGCGGTTGCGGTCGTGGCCGAGAGTGACGGCCATCTGCGCGAGATCCTCACCAACATCGAGCGCCACGTCGCCAACGCCCCCGATGTCGAGCTCCTCGACGTCGAGACCGCGTGGCTCGACCCGGATTCGCTTCCCCTGGGCGGCGAGTGACGTGGCGCGACGCCCACCCCGCACGTTCTCGCGGAGCCTGCGCGTCAATGAGGTCGTGCGCCAAACGCTCGCCGACGAGCTCGAGCACATGGGTGACCCGCGCCTCGAGATGGTGACCATCACGGGCGTCGAGGTCAGTCCCGACCTGCGCCACGCGGTCGTGTTCTACGGTGCACTCGACAAGCCGGACGTCGACGCGGCACTCTCGTCGGCCGCCCCGCGACTGCGAGCCGCACTCGGACGCGAGGTCCGCATGAAGTACGTTCCTGCGCTGCACTTCCGCGAGGACCCGGCGATCGAGGCCGGGCAGCGCATCGAGAAGATCCTTCGAGACCTGCACGAGCAGGAGCCGTCATGACCGGTGCGAGCGAGAGCCCCACAGCCGAGCTGCGGGCAGCCGTCGCGGCTGTCGCCGAAGCCGAACAGGTGACGCTGGTCTGTCACGTGAATCCCGACGGTGACGCGCTGGGCTCCACCCTCGGACTGCTCCACGTGCTGCGGGCTGCGGGCCGCAGAGTCACCGCGTCGTTCCCGAGCCCCTTCGTCATCGCTCCGCACTATCAGTTGCTGCCGGGCCTCGACCTCCTCACGCCGCCGGGCGAGGTGCCGTCCGAGCCCGAAGTGATGGTCACCTTCGATTGCGGCTCCCTCGATCGCCTCGGCGATCTCGAGCCGAACGCGAAAGCAGCACGCGAGCTCGTGGTGATCGACCACCACATCTCCAACACCCGCTACGGCTCGATCAACGTGATCGACCCCGACGCAGCTGCCAGCGGTTGGATCGCACTGCGGCTCGTCGACGGTCTCGGGCTCCCGCTCAACCGCGACGCTGCGGTGTGCCTCTACGCGGCGCTGGTGTGCGACACCGGGCGGTTCCAGTACGACACGACGACGCCGGCGGTGTTCGACATGGCCCGACGGCTGACCGAATTCGACATCCCGGTGGCGGCGCTGTCGCGCAGCCTGTTCGAGGAACACCGGTTCGCATACCTCCAGCTCCTCGGCGATGCGCTGCACAATGCCGAGCTCGTCCGGGAGCAGCGGTTCGTATGGACCGCGGTCACCCAGAAGATGCTCGAGCGCCACGGTGTGGAGATGGAGGAGATCGAGGGTCTCATCGACATCCTGCGGCGCACCTCCGAGGCCGAGGTCACCTGCGTGCTGAAGGAGGAGGTCGACGGCACGATCCGGGTCAGCCTTCGCTCACTGGGCGATGTCGACGTTCGGCGGGTCGCCGAGGCCCACGGCGGCGGCGGCCACCGTTACGCCGCCGGATTCAGCTCCGAGCTCGACCTCGAGACCTGCGTCGCGCGCATCCGCGCCGCGCTCTAAGCAGCCGTTTCCCGATGATGCCGAGCGAACGCCCGCCGCGGGCAGGGTCTTCCGGTATGCAGGGAGCGACGCCGTGGTGAGCGCGAGCAGGCGCCCCCGGGCCGGGCATCCCGGTCGGCAGCGAGCGGGCCAGTAGTGACGGATGGGCTGGTCGTGGTGGACAAGCCGACGGGCTGCACGTCGCACGACGTCGTCGCCCGCCTCCGCAAGATCTACGGGCAGCGCAAGGTCGGGCACGCGGGAACGCTCGACCCCGATGCCACCGGAGTGCTGCTGGTCGGGCTCGGGCGCGTGACGCGCCTGCTGCGGTTCCTCCAGGTCGCGGGCAAGACGTACCGAGGCACGGTGCGCTTCGGTGTCGCGACGACCACGCTCGACGCTGCGGGCGAGGTGCTCGATCGAGCGCCGATGTCGGTGTCGCGCGACGAGGTCGTGGCCGCCACCAAGCGCTTCGTGGGTGAGATCGAGCAGGTCCCGCCCATGGTCTCGGCCGTGAGGGTCGGAGGTCGCCGCCTCCACGAGCTCGCCCGCGCGGGCGAGGAGGTCGAGCGGGCGCCGCGGGCCGTCACCGTCCGACGTTTCGACGTGGAGGACTTCGAGCCCGGGCCATACCCTCTCGCAGCCGTGCTGGTCGAGTGCTCGTCGGGCACCTTCGTCCGTACGCTGGCTGCCGATCTCGGTGCCGCCCTCGGCGGCTGCGCACATCTGGAGTCGCTGCGGCGCCTGGCGATCGGCACGTTCGACCTCGACGAGGCCCACACGCTCGAGGAGATCGCCGCCGACCCCGCGGCGGCCGTGCTGGCCCCGGTCGTCGCGATGCGCGACCTGGAGCGGGTCGACGTCGACGCAGAACGGGCGCGAGCCGTCGCCCACGGCGCGACCTTCACGGCGAGTGCGCTCGCAGCGACGGGGGAGGGGCCGTTCGCGGTGGCGGATCCCGAAGGTTCGCTGCTCGCGGTGTACGAGCGACGCGGCGCGGGCATGAAGCCCGCGGTCGTCCTCGTGGGCGGGGCCAGTTGATGCGCGTCGTCACCGACCTCGTGGGCTACGACCCGCCGCCGGGCGGGACGGTCGTGACCATCGGTGCGTACGACGGCGTCCACCTAGGGCACGTCGCGGTGCTGCGGCTCGTGGGCGACCTCGCCGCGGCGCGTGGCCTCGAGGCGGTGTGCCTGACGTTCGACCGTCACCCGGCCGAGGTGGTCCGCCCGGGCACCGCCCC